>Ga0208934_1000072_pt1 | contig 90352 bp, 80 predicted proteins | sample MalvirDeepMed_s2_FD_184243 | JGI IMG/M metagenome (GOLD analysis project Ga0208934, IMG submission 184243) | Marine viral communities from the Global Malaspina Expedition - Malaspina viral metaG DeepMed_s2 (SPAdes) (version 2) | ecosystem: Environmental > Aquatic > Marine > Oceanic | place... | reverse complement strand
AGGCACAATTGGGGCGGGTCGTCACCAATCTGCTCGACAATGCCTTCAAGTATAATCGCCCCGGCGGCGCGATCCGAGTATCGCTTGAGCCTGGCCCGAGGCTGAGCGTCGAAGACGACGGGCCGGGGATCCCTGCAGCAGAGCGAGAGAAGGTCTTCGAACGCTTCTATCGGTGCAAGACCGCCGGTCCCGATATCCAGGGCAGCGGCATGGGATTGGCGCTGGCGCGCGCCATTGCCGGCCGTCATGGCCTGTCGCTCGACCTCGCAAAGAGCGACGGGGGCGCGAAGTTCGTCCTCGCGGCAGGCGAGGAGCTTCGAGGCGACTGATGGATCTGTCTGGCCAACATCCCGGCACGCGTTTCGCAACACTGGCGGTGGTCGTCTCGCTGGCAACGACGACAGGCTGCACCGCACCCGATGAGCATGGGGCGGCGCTTTCCGCTGCGGTGGCGAGCGTCGCCATGACCTCGACCGAGCGGCTGGCCAACGACCTTTCCGAAGCGGATGCCGCATTCGAGCGGGGCGATTCCGAGACCCTCGCCCAGCGGCTCCGGTCGATCGATCTCGCAGGAGCAACACCGTCCGATGCGTCCGGCAAAGATGCACTGCAGGAATGGCGCGCCAGCGCGCCGAAAGAGACCCGCGCCCTTCGCGGACGGGTGCTCGGCCCGGCCTACCTCAGCGGTACGCTTGCGCCCGGTGCGCTTGTCGACACCGAGCAGCTTCTGATGGGTGGCAAATCGGTCAGCATCGCTGCCGGCACCGCCCCGCGAGAGGGCGTGCATCTGCGCATCGCCAGAGCGGACGGAAAGACCGTGTGCGAGCAATCGCCCGCCCATGCGCGCGAATGCCGCTTCGTACCGACCTACACGCAGCGATACCGCATAGAATTGCGCAATTCGGGGAAACGGGATGCACGCTATCACATCGTTTTCGATTAGGGGGCTTTCGAAGAAAGGCACCATCCTCGCTTCGGCGGGCTTGCTCGCACTGGCCCCGGCTGCGCCTCTGCTCGCGCAGGAGACGCGCAACCCCTATTCGACCGATCTGCCGCAATATGCGCACCTGCAAGCGCTGGAAGACCGCGCCATAGACCTCCAGGAAAACGGGCCGCAGGATGCCGAGGGCAAGGCGCAGACCGTTGCCGCCTGGCAGGCCCTGCAGGAAGCGGCGCAGCGCACGCTGCTGGCCGATGGAGCGGTCCACCCGCTGGCCCACATCACCAAGATCGCCATTGCCTCTCATCTCTATCGGCAAGGCGAAATCGACGCGGCGCTCGTCGAAGCTGAGGATGGGGTCGCGGGCGCCCTGCCCTATCTTGAAGCCTACCCTGCCAAAATGGCAGAAGGCGCTGCGCTGATCGGGCTGCTGCTGACCCATAAGGGCGAGACGGAGCGCGCTTTTGCCATGGTGGAGGAAACCTATGCCTACTTTCTCCGCCTCGACCCAGAGGGACAGGACGAGAGTTTCTCGATAGCGAAATCCAACCTCGAATTCACGCTCTCGCAAACCGCCCTGCGGCTGGGGCAGACGCAGGAGGCACTGGATTACCAAAAGGCCAGCCTCGACAGCCGCGAAGGGGCTCTCGGACCCAATCACCCCGACACCGTCTCGGGCTATTACAGTTATGCCCAGACGCTGCGCCGTGCCGGGCGGATGGAGGAGGCGGAGGGCTTTGCGCGCACGGCGGTCGACCGGGCGAGCGCGCATGTCGATCCCTCGCACCCCAGCTATGCACGGGCGTTTGAGATGCTGGGCATCATCCTCGCCAATTCGGGCAGGCCTATCGAGGGGTCGCAATTCCTGACCCGCGCGCTCGAACTCAAGCGCGAGCACGAGGGGGCCGACACGCTCGTCTTCGGATACGGCATCCACAATCTCGCCACCCTCCTGCTCGAAAGGCAGCAGTACGAGGAGGCCCAGCCTCTGTTTACCGAGGCCGAGACGATCATGGCGCGCTATCAGGGGCCGGCCAGCGCATTTCCGATCCTCGCGCTCGCCTATAACGGGCAGGCCTCGCTTGCGCTGGGCGACCCTGCCGAGGCCGTCCGCCTGCTCGCGGAAGGACGCAACCGGCTTGGCGAGAATACCGGGGATGTCGAGGCACTGGGGCGGATCGCTCCCGATCTCGTGCATGCCCGAATTCTGGTTGGCGATCGGGATGGTGCGCTCACCGTTGCGCGCCAGTTCGAGAACGCGGTACGCGCCAGCGATACCACCGACACCTTCGAACTCGCGCTCGCCACGCTGCTGCGCGCTTACGCGCAGCCGCCGGAGCAGGCGACTGCGACGGACATGCGCATTCCAGCCGCTCGCAACGTTATCTCGGCAACCCGGCGGTTCGTGACCCTTGGCGAAGGCGCAGCGCTTCCGGTGCGGTATCTGGCGGCAATCGACCTGGTGATGGAAATTGCCGCGCAACAGAACGATGCCGACCTTATGCTCTCCGCCATGGCGCTCGTCAGCGAAGCCAATCTGACCCGCGTGACGAGCCGCAGGGCGGCACAGTTGCAGGCGGACAACCCCGATCTCGCCGCCGCGCTGCGCGATCTGGAAGAGGCCAGCCAGCGGCTCGATCGCGCCGACAGCGCGCTGTTGCTCGCACTTGCGCAAGGCGAGGACGCGAAGGCGCAGCGGCAGGAGTTCGGACAGGCGAAGTCGGCCAGCGAAGCGATCGAGCAGGCGCTGCAACAACGCTTCCCGCAATGGGCGGCGGCCCGGCTGACGCCCGAACCTTCTATCACGCAGCTGCAATCCCTGCTGGGCGACGACGAAGCCGTGCTGGCGGTCACCCCCATCTATTACGGCACCTACGCCCTGCTCGTCACACCCGACGGCGCGCGGGCCATCCAGCTGTCCGCAACCCGGCACGATGTGGTCGCCCTCGCCAATGCGCTCGGCAGCAGCGTGCGCGTGGAATCGTTCGACACGGATTCCTCGCTCAAGCTCGGCGAGGCGCTGTTTCCCGCCGAGATCATGGCCGATCTGGCCGAGACGCAATCGCTCAGGATCTACGCCAACGGGCCGCTCGCCTCGCTGCCCTTCTCGCTGCTGCAGGGATGGGGCGGCGCGGGCGAACAGCGCTGGCTGCTCGACCGCTTTTCGCTAAGCTACCTGTCCGACCTTTCGGGGTGGGAGCATGAGGAAGCCAACGGCAGTGACGACCCCCTGGATCTGGTCGCCTTCGCGGCGCCCTCCCCTTTCTCCAGCCCGGCTAGCGGAGCGGTTTCGCCTACCGGAGCGCCTTCACAGATCGCCGATTATTTCGCGCGAAGCGGAATCGACGTAAGCGCGCTTGCCGGCCTGCTCCCCCTGCCGGGCACCGACGAAGAGGTCAGGTCGATCGCCGCGTCGGTGCCGTGGCGCAGCCAGCGTCTTTTCATCGGGGCCGAGGCGAACGAGCAGGCGATGCGGCAGTCCGAAACGCGCCTTGCGGACATCGTCGTACTCGCCACCCACGGCATCGTCGCCGGTGAGATCGAAGGAATAGCGGAGCCTGCGCTGGTCCTTTCGCCAGGCGAGGCCGCGAAGGATGATGGTGTGCTGACCGCCAGCGAGATCGCGCAGCTCGATATGCGGGCGCAATGGGTCATCCTGTCGTCCTGCGACAGCGCGGCGGGCATGCAAGGCGGGCTCCCGGCATTCTCGGGCCTCGCCCAGGCATTCCGGCAGGCAGGCGCAAAGGACCTGCTCGTCTCGCACTGGAAGGTGCGCGACGACGTCGCTGCTTACGTCAGTTCGCAGACCGTGCTCAATTACCGCACCGGCATGAGCAAGACCGAAGCCCTGCGCGATGCGATCCGCAAACTGCGCAAGGAAAGCGGCATCGTAGGCGCCGACAGCCCCTTTGCGTGGGCCCCCTTTGTCCTGATCACGGGATAGGTGGGCGGGCCGAGCATCGGCTCGGGCTTTCTGCGCTGCTGTCGGGATTGTGGAGCGGGTGAAGGGAATCGAACCCTCGTCGTCAGCTTGGGAAGCTGCTGCTCTACCATTGAGCTACACCCGCAAGGCATTGTGATATAACGGGAACCGAAGCAACCGTGCGAACGGTTTACACGTCGGTTTGCACCCGCCTTCATGATGCGCTCGCCGATTGCCACGATTGCCCGCGACTGGTCAACGTATGTTCTACGGATTCGTCGTGACATGACCGTGAACCTACAGTCGACGAAACGGCCCGCGGATCACCAGTGCTGATTCTGGTGGTGAAATACTCAGCAAGGTATAACTCACAGCCCCAGATCCGAAAGGCCCGGATGATCCTTCGGACGGCTGCCGAGCGGCCAGCGCAGCTTTCTTTGTTCCGGGGTTATCGTCAGCTCGTTGATGCTGGCGTGGCGCGCGGTCATCAGACCATGGCTGTCGAATTCCCAGTTCTCGTTGCCATAGGCCCGAAACCACTGATGGCCATCGTCGCGATATTCGTAGGCGTAGCGCACTGCGATCCGCACACCGTCGAACGCCCACAGCTCCTTCACCAGGCGGTAGTCGTGTTCGCGGGCCCATTTGCGGGCGAGGAATTCGCGCACTTCTTCGCGCCCGACCGGAAATTCGACCCGGTTGCGCCAGCGCGTGTCGGGTGAATAGGCCAGCGAAACCTTGTCGGGATCGCGGCTGTTCCAGCCATCTTCGGCAAGTCGCACCTTTTGCGTGGCGGTCTCGAATGTGAAGGGCGGCAGCGGCGGACGCTCGATCATCTCGTGTCTCCGAAAGATGGATGGGAGCGGCGGCAGGCCCGACAGACCCCGCCGCCACTCGAGGTTGCGGGGGTTACAGGTCTTCGACCGGGACGTGCTTGATGGTGCCCCACTTCTTGTCGGCGGTGCGCAGCGTGTTTTCCTTGTCGGCGAGATACTTCTCGAACACCGCGGCGTTGACGAAGAGGTAGAGCTTGCCGTCGACGATGTCGGCGAAGCGCGGGTCGCCATCGAGCTTGCGGCCCAGCGCGATGGCATAGGCGCAGAACCCGCCGTATTGCGGCAGGTAGCGATCGGGATCGGCCTCGAATCGCTCTGCCGTGATCGGCGAGGCGAAGTAGTAGGCGACGCCGTCATGGACGACCGTGTGCGCGGCATCCCCTTCGGCCACGGCGTTGGCGGTGCTCAGCACGACCGGATCAACGCCGTGGACGCCGAGGCCGACGCCGTCGAGCGTATAGCCCTTGCTGACATTGTATTCATCGTCGGCGAGCGCGGGCGCGGCGGGAGCGACGGTCAGCAGGACGGCGACGAGAATCGAATTGGGAAGCAGAATCTTGGTCATTAGTGGTCTCCTTCAAGAATGTCGGTGGGACGTGGGTGACGGCAGCCGGCCGCGCTGGTGGGGGTCGGAGGAAGGTGCGGTCGGCTGCCGCCGGGCCGGGTGCGGGCTGGGGTAGGAAGCCCGGGCCGGTTTCGGGTGACGCGCGGCGCGCTACTCGTATGCCGCGGCGATCGCGCGCAGGGTGTTTGCGGTATTGTCGACCGCGCTCGCGATCATGCGGAAATTGACGAGCGAGGCCGCATAGCCGTCGTAATGTTCGGTGATCGCGCCCGCAGTCGCATCGGTCACGACCATCACTTCGAAGCCCGCCTCGACCAGCGCGCGCATGTGCGATTCGGTGCACAGGTTCGACGACATGCCGCCCAGGATCACCTTGGAAATCCCCGCCTTGCGCAGTTGCAGGACGAGATCGTTGCTATCGGGGCCGTAGACCTTGTGCGGACTGGTCACGACGGTGCGCCCGTTCTCGATCACGGGCTTGTACCGCTCCAGCCAGTCTGCCCCCGACCCTTCGAACCCTTCGAGGGTAAGCGCATGCGGGCGATCGAACATGCCGATGCCATGCATCAGCGTTTCGAGCGTGCCTTCGAACTTCCAGCGATGGTCGTGTTCGTAATAGTAGTGCGGCGAGATGAAGATCGGCATGCCGTGGCGGTCGGCGGCGAGGAACAGATCCTCGATATTCTCGACCGTACGGTTCGCGGCGACGCTTTCGCCGACAACACCCCACGTGACGCCTTCGGGCGAGAGGAAGTCGTTTTGCGGATCGGTAATGACGAGCGCGGTCGTACCTGGTTCGATCGCGAAGCCGGGCATCGGCAGGCCGTCGTCGACCGGCGGCTGCGTGGCGGTGGCAGCGCGCGGCTCCGCCTGGGCGGGGGCGGCCGATGCCACTACCAGGGCAATCGTGGCGACGGAAGAAAGCGCGGCCGCGGCCAGATGCTCTCGGGTAATCGTATCGCAGATCATGAACGGCTCCTTCGCAATAACGCGACCTGGCGGGACCTCTCCGATCGCGTGATCGGCCCCCTTGGTCGATCACCTCGATAGGCCGGGCGGGCGCACGCCATCTTGTCCGTCCGCGACGTTTGCTTGACGCAGGGTGCCAAACGCGGCGCGATCCGCTATGGAGAGGCGGGGCGCTTTGCGGGTCGTTGCACAGGGTATCGGGGGCACTGGTGCAGGTATCGTCGTTATTCTCGGCCAAGGCGCTTGCGCAGGCCGACCCGCAGGTGGCGGAACGCGCGCTGGCGCGGGTGGGACTCACGCGCGAAGTGCTGGCCGATCCGGCCGCCACGGTCGATGTGTCGCAGCATCACGCGCTGTTCGAGGCGCTGGCGGAGGAAGAGCGGCCCGATATCAGCATCCACATGCGCACGTCGGCATCCATGCGGTGCGAGGATTTCGGCACGCTGGGGCTGACCACGCGCTCCGCCCCCGACCTGCGCGGCGCGCTGACCCGGCTCGACCGCTATACCCGGCTGTTCAACAGCTACTCGGTGTTCGCGCTATCCGCCTTCGGATCGGAGTGCTGGTGGACCAATTCGCGCGTGGCGCAGAGCGACGGCGCGCGCCTCTCGCACGAGGCGGGGCTCGGCACTTTCCTGACGTTGTGGCGCGATGCCAATGGGGATGATCTGACGCCCGCACGCGTGCAGTTCATGCACGATCCGGTCGGCTCGGTCGGCCCGCTCGAAGCGCATTTCCGCTGTCCGGTGACTTTCGGCGCCGAAGTCGATGCGATCGTGCTGCGCGGGGATGACCTCGACCGCCCCAACCGGGTGGGTGACAAGCACATCTGGGAATTCCTGCGCGGCCATCTGGAAGAGAGCATCGCCGCGACCGAGGAAGACCATCTCGACCGCGAGGTACTGGTCCATGTCGCCAACACGCTGAGCGAGGGCGTGCCCAAGCTGGAGGATGTCGCCCGCCACCTCGGCATTGGTAGCCGCACCTTGCAGCGGCGCCTGTCCGGGATGGGCCACAGCTACCAGTCTCTGGTCGACGAGGCGCGGCGCGAGGTTGCGCTGCGGCTGGTGGCGGAGGGGCGGCAATCGCTCGTCGAAGTCGCCTTCCTGACGGGCTTTGCGGAACAAAGTTCCTTTACCCGGGCCTTCAGGCGCTGGTCGGGAACCACCCCGCGCAAGTTCCGCGAAACCTCGCCCCGCATGCCGACCGGCTTGCTCGGGCATTCGGCGCGGGCGGGCGAGCGGCTGCGGGCCTGAGCGTCAGTCTCCCCCGCCCTGCAGAGCACGCCGGCGCATGCGAAGGCCGATGAAGATCGCCAGCAGCACGATGACGCCGAGGCCGATCGCCAGCCAGGTCAGCATGGTCGGTATTCCGGCGGCGAAATCCAGATTGTCGACATTGCCGGTTTTCCAGAAGACCCATTCCCCGGCCAGCTCGGTCGCGAGCGAACCGTGCCCGGTCGACAGGATCACGATGCCATCACCCGTCGCCGGTTCGATCCGCGCGGCGGTATTGATCGCCGGACCGTTCTGTCCGTCGTGGCCGATGATGAACCCGCCCCGATTGTCGGGCGCATAAAGCATCGCGCCGAGGCCCCACACATCGGCGCCGAGCTGCGAGGCGTGCGGCGTGGCAATGAGGCCCTGCGTATCGGGCGACAGCACGGGCTGCTGGCCACCCGGCCCCTGCGCGGCGAGAAACCGCGCGAGATCGTCCGCCGTCGTAAACAGCGAGGTCGCGGCGAGCGCGGTGTACCAGCGGAAGGGCTCGGTCGTCCCGTCGGGCCGGAAGTTTTGCGCGAGGCCCAGCTCGAGCGCACGCTCGTGATCGAAGGTTGTGCGCTCCATGCCGAGCGGGTCGAACACTGTGCGCTCCATGTATTGCGCGAATGATTCCCCGGTGACCTCCTCGATCACCAGCTGGAGTAGCGTGTAGCCGCCGCCCGAATACTGCCACTGCGAACCGGGCTCGCTTCCCAGCCGCACGAGGCCCGTCTTGCCCGGCGAAGCGTCGCGCGCGCGGGTCAGCGAGTCTTCCAGCGTCTGGCGATTCTCCTTCGCGGCGAAGCCATCATAGCCGAGGCCATCGTCGAGCCCCGCCGTGTGGCTGAGCAGGCGGCGGACAGTGACGCCGTCGGCGCCGAATTCGCTGTCGGGCAATTGCCAGCGCGACAGGTAGGTGGAGACCGGCGCGTCGAGATCGATCCGGCCTTCCTCCACCAGCGCCATCACGCCCCATGCGGTCAGCCACTTGCCGAGCGATGCGACCTGGAACAGCGCATCGCCGTCGACCGGATCGCCCTTCGACATCGCGAAGCTGGCGACCTGTTGCCCATCTTCGAGCATCACGAAGGCCAGATTGCCGCGATTATCCGCCATCGCTCTGGCCTTCGCCGCAGCGACGAAAGCCTGCGGCTCATCGCCTTCGATTAGCGGACTGCGCAGCCACCCCTCGCTGAAGGTCACGAAGACGAGCGCCGCCCACGCCACACAGACCGCGAGCGCGCCCAGGATCAGAAGCCCATAACGTTTCATTTGAGCCTTCCCGTGCCCGCGCCGAGTTCGAGCGCGGCGAGTGCGTAGAGCGTGCCGGTCACGATGCAACCAAGCGTGCGGAAATGGTTGAGAGCGGTCCAGCGACGCACGTAATGCGCCCAATAGTCTGCGCCCTCGGCACTCGCAGCGTCGACCCGGTCGAGACGGTTGTTCATCGGCACATTACCCAGCATCGTCATGAAAAAGGTACTCGGCAGATAGACTGCCGCCGCCGCGACGATCAGCACGGCGGCGGTGCCGTCGAGCGTGAAGTACGCATAGAGCGCAAAGCCCGGCGTAACCGCGCCGAGTGCAAGGATCGCGAACACGAATTCGGTCCGCAGCACCGTGCGGTTGATCCCCTGCATGGCGGCTATGCCTGCGGCTGGCCCGGCCTGCGCAAGGCCGCGCATGACGAATTCGGAGAATGCCTTGAACACGCCGCCGGTGAGCATCGCCCACAGCGCGAGGACGACGCACGGATAAAGGCTCCAGTGATAGCTCATGCCGCGATCTCCCATGCTCCGGCGCGTGCTGCCTCTCGCGCATAGTGCGCGAAATCGCGCGGCGGGCGGCCAAGCGCGCGCTGCACCCCGTCGGCGAGGCTCGCATTGCGCCCGTCGAGCACGGTCGAGAACAGGTAGTCGAGCAGCCACACGATCGCTTCGGGCGCGCCCGAATCCGCGAGCTGGCCGATGAATTCGTCGTGGGGCACGTCGACATAGCGGACCGGATGCCCGGTCGCGTGCGCAAGATCGCTGGCAACCTCGCGCAGCGTCATCAGGCGCGGGCCGGTGACCTCGTAGACTTCGCCGTCATGCCCTTGTTCGATCAGTGCGGCGAGCGCGACGTCGGCCACATCTTCGAGATCGACATAAGGTTCGGGCGTATCGCCGCCCGGCAGCGCGATGATACCGCTTGGCACCATGTCCGCGAACGCGCCTTCGGAGAAGTTCTGCGCGAACCAGCTGGCGCGCACGATGGTCCATTCGAGGCCGCTGTTTTGCACGATAGCCTCGCAAGCCCGCGCTTCGTCCTCGCCCCGGCCCGACAGCAGCACCACCCGCTTTACGTCGTGCAGTTTCGCGCGCCAGACAAGCGCGGCGATCGCGTCCTTGGCGCCGGGTATCGCCAGGTCGGGTGCGTAAGAGATGTAGATGCTCGACACGCCTTGCAGTGCATCGTCCCAGGTGGCTTCGCGTGCCCAGTCGAAGGGCGGCGTACCCGCGCGCGATCCGACGCGTACCGGTAGCCCGCGACGGCGCAGCCGCTCCACGATGCGGCGGCCGGTTTTGCCGGTCCCGCCGAGCACCAGGTTCGGTTTGTTGAACGTCGTTTGCGTGTCCATGCCTTGCTCCTTGTGTCGGGTCAGAAGCAAGTAGGGCACCCGCAGGCCCGGCTCTTGCTCCTGTGCGACAGCTTTTGAGCCGGTCGCGCCAAAACCATTGCGACAGGCTCGCGCCGCGCTCAGGCGGGTGCGTTCTCCGGCGCGGCAGTTGCGAGCGCGGAAACCGCAAGGTCCGGGCCAACGAGCCCGAGGCCGGCCTCGCGCGAGGCGCGAACCTCGGTCGCGATCGAAAGAGTGCCCAGCACGAACATCGCGGCCAGGAGCGAACCGAACAGCTTGTCGAGCAGATCAAAATTCCTGAAATTCATCATCGCTTCCTTTGTTGGTGGCGAGAGGAACCTAGCGGACCTGCGCGGTAGGGCCTTGACGCGGAGTGCCAGAGTTTTGATCCGTCATGCCTGTCTCGGATCGCTAACGTACCAGCTGCGGGCAGCTCTCTTCACCGACATCGATGACGGCATTGTATCATCGGTGCCCGCGATCCGGCGGCCCACCCCCGGACCATAGCCGGTGTTGCATCGCATGGGTCGGGGGGGCGAGACGCTTTCAATGGTGCGCCTACGCCCCTAGACAGAGAAGCGATGAACCGGTTTCAGCTCAAAAATTTGGCAATCGGCTCGTTTGCCATCCTGATCGCCGCGTGCTCCTCCGGAGAGAAAGCGCGCGAGGACGAAGCCGTCCCGGTGGTCGCGCAGGACGTACGCTTCCTGCCCGAAGTTTCGCAGGTGGAAGCAATCGGTACCGCCCGCGCGGCGACTTCGGCGGAGCTTTATCCGGAGACTGCGGGGCGGGTCACCCGCGTACTCTTTTCCGCCGGCGATTACGTGCGCTCGGGCGCGCCTTTGCTGGAGCTCGACAGCCGGGCCGAGCGGCTGGATGTCGAAGCGGCGCGCGTCGCGGTGCAGGAGGCGAGCCAGCTCCTCGGCCGCTATCGCCGGATCGAAGGGACGGGCGCGATTTCCGACAGCCAGATCGAGGCGGGAGAGAACGCGCTCGCCGCGGCGCGGGTCGAATTGCGGCAGGCGCAGACGGCCTTGGCGGACCGCACGGTGCGGGCGCCTTTCTCCGGCCATGTCGGCCTGACCGAGATCGACGCGGGCGACCGGGTCAACGATTCCACGCCGATTACCCAGATCGACCAGCGCGGCACGCTCTATGTCGATTTCCCCGCACCCGAAGAGGTCTTCGCCAACCTCAGCCGCGGCGACACGGTCGAGGTCGTGCCCTTCTCCGAACCGGGCCGCGCCATCGAGGCCGAAGTGATCGCGACCGACAATCGCATCTCGCAGGATAGCCGCGACTTCATCGTGCGTACCGCGATCCCCAACCGCGACGACAGGCTGCGCCCGGGGATGAGCTTCCGGGTCAATTTCACCCGCAACGGCACCACCCGCGCTGCGATACCCGAGGAGGCGATCGTGTGGGGCGGCGAAGGCGCCCACCTGTTCGTGGTCCGCAATGGCAAGGCGGTCCGCGTGCCCGTCACCATCACCTCGCGCCGCGAGGGGCGCGTGTTCGTCGACGGCGATATCTCCCGCCAGGACCGGGTGATCGTGGAGGGTGTGCAGAAAGTGCGCGACGGGCAGGATATCCGCCTCGTCCGCCAAGCGCGCCAGCCCGAACGCGACGTTCGGGTCGAGGGTGCGCAAGGCAGCGGGGCCGGTGGGCAGGCAACCGGCGAAGACTCCTCCAGCGAAAACCGCGCCGGTGGAGACTAGAACCGACCTGCCCATGCTGGCGGTCAAGCGCCCGCTGCTGATCGGCGTGCTCAACCTGCTGATCGTGATCGCAGGCATCGCGGCGCTGCTGGGTGTGGAAGTCCGCGAGCTGCCCAACGTGGACCGCCCGATCGTGTCGGTCACCGCCAGCCTGCCCGGCGCCGCGCCCGAGACTATGGACGCGGAGGTCACCAGCATCCTCGAAGATGCGGTCGCGCGCGTTTCGGGCGTGCGCCAGATCAGTTCCTCCAGCGAGGAAAACAACAGCCGCATCCGGGTCGAGTTCAATCCCGGCGTCGACCTCGATACCGCCGCGACCGATGTGCGCGAAGCGGTCAGCCGCACGCAGCGCGACCTGCCCGAGCGGGTCGAGCAGGTCATCGTGGTCAAGGCGGATCAGGATGCGCAGCCAATCATGACGCTGGCGGTGCTGAGCGATGCCTACGACCAGTCCGAACTGACCCGGTTGGTCGACAACGACATCATCCCCGAACTGCTGACAGCAGAAGGGGTCGCCAGTATCGACCCGTTCGGCGCTCGCCAGCGCCAGATGCGCGTCGCTGTCGATCCGCTGCGCCTCAACCGCTTCGGCCTCACGCTGACCGATGTCGCCGACGCGCTGGAAAGCGCGCCCTTTGATGTGCCGGTCGGCTCGTTCCGCTCGGACGCGCAGAGCCTTGTGGTCCGCGCCGATGCCAGCGCGACCGAGCCCGCGCTGATCGAGAGCGTCGTCATCAGATGGAATGTGCGCGTCGGCGATGTCGCGCAGGCCGATTTCGCCCCCGCCAATGCGAGCAATTTCGTGCGGCTCGACGGGCAGCCTATCATCGGCCTCGGCGTGGTGCGGCAGGCCAGTTCGAACACGATCGAGATTTCGAACTCGATCCGGCAGGCGGTCGAGCGGGTCAACCGCCGGTTCGACGATGTCGAGCTGCAGATCGTGTCCGACGACGCCGAATTCATCCGCATTTCGGTGCGCGAGGTGCTCATCACTCTCGGTTTCACCATCCTCGTCGTGGTTGCCACCATGCTGCTCTTTTTCCGCGCGTGGCGCCCCACGATGATCCCCAGCGCGACCATCCCCGTGGCGCTGGTGGGCGTGATCGCGGGCATCTGGATCATGGGCTTTTCGATCAACCTGCTGACACTGCTCGCGCTGGTCCTCGCCACCGGGCTGATCGTCGACGATGCGATCGTGGTGCTGGAGAATGCCCAGCGCCTGCAGAACAAGGGGCTGGGCAAGCGTGCGGCGGCGGTGGTCGGCACGCGGCAGGTGTTTTTCGCGGTGGTCGCGACGACGGCGGTGCTGGTGTCGGTCTTCGTGCCGATCAGCTTCCTGCCGTCCGAAACCGGGCGCCTGTTCCGCGAATTCGGCTTCGTGCTGGCGGTCGCGGTAATCCTGTCGAGCTTCGTCGCGCTGTCGCTGGTGCCCGCGCTCGCTGCGAGATTCGATCTGACCAGCGATACGCAAGACAAGGGCCGCCTCGCCCGCTTCGGCAGCGCGGCGACCGAACGGTACGAGCGGGCGCTGCACCGTGCGCTCGGTGCGCCCAAGGCGATGATCGCAGGATCCGTGCTGATCGCAGGGCTGGCGGGTCTGCTTTATACGCAGCTCGACAACGAACTGGTGCCTGATGAGGATCGCGGGGTCATCACCGTCGACGCGACCGGGCCGGACGGGGTCGGGCTCGCCTTCATGGACCGCGAGCTGGACGAGGTCGAACAGGTCCTGCAACCTTACCTCGACAGCGGCGAAATCCGCAGCACCTTCTCCATCGTCGGCCGCTACGACCCGAACCGCGTGCGCGTCACCGCCGAACTCGCCGACTGGAGCGAGCGCGATCGCAGCCAGACGCAGATCGTGCAGGAATTGAACGGACCGCTGGCCGAAATCCCCGGATCGCGCACCAATGCACGCGGGCGCGGCACGCTCAGTTTCGGCGGCGGCGGTGAGGGTTTGGAAGTCGCGCTGACCGGCCCCGAATACGACCGCATCTACGAAAGCGCAGATGCCCTCGCCGCCGCGATCGACACGCAGTCGGACATCCTTTCCAACGCCGACATCTCCTACCAGCCGACCCAGCCGCAGCTGTCGATCCGGATCGATCGGCAGCGTGCCTCCGACCTCGGCGTGAACCTCGACGATCTTTCGCAAACGCTGCGCGCGATGGTCGGCGGGGAGGAACTGGTCGATCTCAATGTCGGCGATCAGTCGGTCCCGATCTTCCTGACCGCGCAGGCCGTGAGCGTCACCAACCCGAACGACCTGCGCAACCTCTATGTGCGCGGATCGAGCGGCACGGCGAGCGGCAGCGGGCAGACGCTGGTCCCGCTCTCCGTCGTGACCCAGATCGTCGAACAGGGCATCGCCGCCGAACTCGACCGGACCGAGCAGCGCCGCGCGATCGAGGTCGACATGGACATTGCCGCCGGCACGCCGCTGCGCGATGCGGTGGACGAGATCGAGCGGCTGGCCGAAGAGACGGTAGCGGAGGATATCGACATGCTGCTGCAGGGCGATGCGGAAAGCCTGGAAGAAAGCTCCAACGCCCTGCTGCTGACCTATGGCTTTGCGCTGGCGATCGTCTTCTTGGTGCTGGTAGCCCAGTTTGAGAGCCTCACCAGTGCGCTTGTGGTACTCTTGACCGTACCCTTTGCGCTCGCTGCAGCGGTCTTCGCACTGTTCCTCTCGGGCGTGTCGCTCAACATCTATTCGCAGATCGGCCTCGTTATGCTGATCGGTCTGATGGCCAAGAACGGCGTGCTGATCGTCGAATTCGCGGACCAGTTGCGCCACCAGGGACGCAGCGTGCGCGAAGCAGTGGAGGAAGCCGCCGCGATCCGTTTGCGCCCGATCGTCATGACGCTGGTCTCCACCGTGATCGGCGCGACCCCGCTGATCCTCGCGAGCGGCGCAGGGGCCGAGGCACGCCAGTCGATCGGCTGGGTCATCTTCGGCGGGTTGGGCATCGCCAGCCTGTTCACGCTGTTCCTGACGCCCGTGCTCTACCTCGTCATCGCGCGGCTAGGGCAGCCGCGCAGCGTCGACCTCGCCAAGCTGCGCGAGGAAATCGACTCGCTCGACGAAGACATGACCGTGGCGCCCGCATGATCCGGATTGCTGCCTTGTCCTGCGCGGCCCTCGCGCTCTCGGCCTGCGCGTCGATCGATCCTTATCCGGCAGAGCGCCCGGTCCTCGCACCCAAAGCCTACGCCGGAGACCTGCCCGAAAGCGGCGTGGCGGAAGACTGGTGGGAAGGCTTCAACGACCCGGTTCTGGAGGAACTGGTCGACCAGGGCCTCGCCGCGAATATCGACATCGCCATCGCGCGTGACCGGCTGCGCGGCGCGGCGGCGCTGCTGCGCGCGGAGCGGGCAGATCGCTTGCCACGCGTCGATGGTGCCGCCGATGGGTCGATCGGGCTCGGCACCTTCGACAGCGATTCCGCCAGTATCGGCCTGCTGGGCACCTTCGATCCCGACATTTCCGGGCGGCTTGCAGCGGAGATCCGCGCCGCCGCCGCCGACTATGCGCAAGCGGAATACATCGTCGCCGACCAGCGCCGCCTCGTCGCCGCCGCCATCGCCGCGCAGTATATCGAGTACCGCCGCACCGGCGCTCAGCTCGATCTGCTCGCCCAGTCGACGCAGTTGCAGGAGCGCACGCTCAGGATCGTTACCTTGCGCTTCGAGGCAGGTCTGGCCGCGAACCTCGATGTGCGCCGTGCGGCGGCGGATCTTGCGCAGACCCGCGCGCGGCGGGGGCTGATCGAGATTGCGCGGGCGGGCGCGGCCAATCGCCTCGCGATCCTGCTCGGCCGCCCGCCCGGACTGTTCGCGCCCGACCCGCCGGCGGGCGACCGGACCATCCCCGATTACGCTGGCGGACCGCCCGCCGGTACGCCAGTCGATTTGCTGCGGAGGCGCGCGGATATCCTCGCCGCCGAGGCCGCGCTGCTGCGCGCCGCCGCCGATGTCGGGATCGAGCAGGCCGATCTGCGCCCCTCGCTCACCATCCCTGCGGGCCTTGCGCTGGGCGACGGTTCCATCGGCGGTCTCCTCGACGAATTCATCGCCACCATCGGCGCGGCAATCGACCTGCCGCTGTTCGACGGTGGACGCCGTCGGGCGGAAGTCGCCGCCGCCCAGGCCGAGGCCGATGCGCGCTTCGGCGAGTACCGCCTGAACTTCCTCGAAGCGCTGGGAGAGGTGGAAAATGCGCTGATTGCGCTGAAGGCGAACGGCCAACGGATCGATGCCCTGTCCGAAGCGATCGAGCAGAGCGAGGCCGCGCTCGAACAATCCGATGCGCTCTACCGCGAAGGGCTGGCGACTTTGTTCGACGTACTCGACGCGCAGCGCCAGCTGATCGCGAGCCGCCAGTCACTGATCGACAGCGAGGCCGCGCTCGCCACGTCCTTCATCTCGTTCCATGCTGCGGTCGGCTCGCCTGAGGGCGCGGAGCGCTGACCGGGCGCAACGTCGGCCTTGCGCCTCGTGAAACCAAATCCCGCCAGAAGCGCTCGTTCATTCAGGAGCGTGGTCCTGTCTTTGCATGGCCGCGCAGCCCGCGCTAAGCCGCGCGGCGAAACAGAACAAAACGGAGAGAATTCCCCCATGCGCACTATCGACCACCACCTCGCCACCGGTGTTGCCACCGGCGAAGCCAGCCGCACGCACAAGGTATGGAACCCCTCGACCGGCGAGGTGCAGGCCGAGGTTGCGCTGGGCGATGCGGCGCTGCTCGAACGCGCGGTGGCCAAGGCCAAAGAGGTCCAGCCTGAATGGGCGGCGACCAATCCGCAGCGGCGCGCCCGCGTGATGTTCGAGTTCAAGCGGCTGGTCGAAGCCAACAAGCAGGAGCTGGCCGAGCTTCTCTCCAGCGAACACGGCAAGGTGGTCGACGATGCGCATGGCGACGTGCAGCGCGGGCTCGAAGTGATCGAATATGCGTGCAGCATTCCGCAGGCGTTGAAGGGTGAGTACACGCAAGGCGCAGGCCCGGGCATCGACGTCTATTCGATGCGCCAGCCGCTCGGCATCGGGGCGGGCATTACGCCGTTCAATTTCCCCGCGATGATCCCGATGTGGATGTTCGGCATGGCGATCGCGGCGGGCAATGCCTTCATCCTCAAGCCGTCCGAGCGCGATCCCAGCGTGCCCATCCGCCTCGCCGAGCTGTTCGTCGAAGCGGGCGCGCCCGAGGGGCTGCTGCAGGTCGTCAACGGCGACAAGGAAATGGTCGACGCGATCATCGACCATGACGATATCGCCGCGATCAGCTTCGTCGGATCGTCCGACATCGCGCAGTACATCTATTCGCGCGGCACCGCGAACGGCAAGCGCGTGCAGGCTTTCGGCGGCGCGAAGAACCACGGCATCGTCATGCCCGACGCCGATCTCGACCAAGTGGTGAACGACCTGGCGGGTGCCGCCTTCGGCTCGGCGGGCGAACGCTGCATGGCGCTGCCCGTGGTGGTGCCGGTGGGCGAGGATACCGCCAAGCGCCTGCGCGAGAAACTGATCCCCGCGATCAACGCCTTGCGCGTCGGCGTCTCCAACGATCCCGAAGCGCATTACGGCCCGGTCGTCACGCCCGAGCACAAGGCGCGCATCGAAAGCTGGATCGACACTGCCGAGAAGGAAGGTGCCGAGGTCGTGATCGACGGGCGCGGGTTCTCGCTGCAGGGGCACGAGAAGGGCTTCTTCGTCGGCCCGACGCTGCTCGACAAGGTCACCACCGACATGGAAAGCTACAAGGAAGAGATCTTCGGTCCCGTGCTCCAGATCGTGCGCGCGAAGGACTTCGAAGAGGCCGTCCGTCTGCCGAGCGAGCACCAGTATGGCAACGGCGTTGCCATCTTCACCCGCAACGGCCACGCCGCGCGCGAATTCGCACACCGGGTGAACGTGGGCATGGTCGGCATTAACGTGCCCATCCCCGTGCCGGTCAGCTATCACAGCTTCGGCGGGTGGAAGCGGTCAGGCTTCGGCGACATCGACCAGTACGGGCAGGAAGGGCTGCGCTTTTGGACCAAGTCGAAGAAGGTCACCCAGCGCTGGCCCGATGGCACTGCCGACGCCGACAACAAGGATGCCTTTATCATTCCGACCATGGGTTAGTCCGAATGGATGAGCATTCTTCTTGCAATGTAGGAGAATACTATTTCTTCTGAAGACTGCGCGGCGATCCCCGATCCATCGTCGCGCAGTTTTACAGGAGAACGAGGATGCAAAACGCTCGCCGTGCGCAGGAGCGCCTGAACGCCCGGGGGTACGACATTGCCATCGATGGCGATTTCGGCCCGATCAGCCACGCCGCCCTCATCAGCTATGTCGGCCGCAAGAGCGCGATCTCCAGCCTGCGTTTTGCACTCGGCGGAGCAATGGCTATCGAGTTCGCCCAAGTTGGCCTCGACCGGCCCCTGCGCCTCGCCCATGCGCTGGGCCAGCAAAGCGCCGAGACGGGTGGCTTTTCGCGCCTCGTCGAAAGCATGAACTACTCGACGCGCGGATTGCGGGCGATCTTCGGCCGGCACCGGATCAGCGACGAGGACGTCGAGCGGCTGGGCCGCAAGCCGGGCGAAGGTAGCCTCTCGCTCGCGCGTCAGGCTCAGATCGCCAATCTCGTCTATGGCGGCGACTGGGGGCGGCGCAATCTCGGCAACACGCAGGACGGCGACGGCTGGCGGTTTCGCGGGCGCGGGGTCAAGCAACTTACCGGACGCGAGAATTACACCAGCCACGCCGCCGCGCTGAACCTGCCGCTGGCGGACCGGCCCGAATTGCTGGAGGACCCCTTGCAGGGCGTACGCGCGGCATGCTGGTTCTGGGACAGCAGGGATTGCAATACCCTCGCCGATCGGGACGATCTGGAAGGCGTGACGCGGCGCATCAATGGCGGGCTCAACGGGCTCGACCAGCGCCGCGACGGCACCAGCCGCGCCAAGGCGATCCTGCTATAACCTCGCGCCCGCTTGGCAACACCCGCCGCGATCCTGCATGGGGGGCCTGCCGAGAACTAAGGATATTCCCATGCGCACCCGCTTGCCCCTGCTTCTGATCGCTCTCGCCTGCACGAGTGCCGCCTGCACCGTGAAGGAAGCCAACGAGGACGGAACGTCGTCCGAAGAGACCGCAGCGCAAGAGCCCGGCACCACCAACACCCCCATGCCGGTGGAGCCCGATGGCGGCATCGGCGACGGTGCCCCTCCGCTGGAGGACATGGTGTTGGGCCAGGAATCGGGCCTGCCCGACAGCGATGAAACCACTCAGGAGGCCTCGCAGGAGGCGCTGCCCAAGTCCTTCCCCACCGCGATCCGCGGCAAGTGGCGCGAGACGGACGGTGCTGCGGTCACCAAGGCTCAGTGCGACGGCTATCAGCAGGACAATATGGGCAAGGTCCTGACCGTGCGTGCCGACGGCTATTCCTACTTCGAGACGGGTGGGCGCTTGATTGAGGTGAAGCTGCGCAAACCCGGCCGCATCCGCGCGGTGTTCGACACGACCTACGCCGACGAGCCGACCCGCGACGAGCTGGAATTCACCGTCGATCCGGTGGCGAGGACTCTGACCGTCCGCAATTTCGACACGGGTGAACGCTCGACCACTATGTACCGCCGCTGCCCGCGCTAGCATCCGGCCATGCGCTGGATTCTCGCTCTTCTCCTCGGACTGCTCGCCGCCTGCGCCCATGCCGAGGACACCCCGCCCCCACTGCCACCTGCGGAAAAGCGCATTGCGCGCAGCTTCGACGATGTGCCGCGCGCGCCGGGCGCGTTCCTGACCGAGGAGGAGCGCACCGAACTGCTGATCGCGAACCTCGCCGAAGCGGGCGTCGAGCAGGCCGCGTTCTTCGTCAATCCGGGCAGGATCGACGGACCCGACGATACGCGCCGCATCGCCGCCTATGTCGCGGCAGGTCATGTCATCGCGAACCACTCAGCGAACCACCCGCGCCTCTCGCAGACCGGTCTCACCGAATACCTCGCCGATATCGACGCCGGCGAGGAACGGCTGCGTGACCGCGACGGCTATCGCCCATGGTTCCGGTATCCGTATCTCGACGAAGGGCAGCAGGACGCAGCGAAGCGCGACGCGGTGCGCGCGGCATTGGCAAAGCGGGGGCTGGTCAACGGCTATGCCACCGTCGACGCGAGCGACTGGTTCTACGAAGGCGCAGCCAAGCGGGCGGTGGCCCAGGGCAAGGCGATCGACCGCGAGGCGCTGCGCAAACTCTACGTCGAAGCGCATGTCGATGCGGCGGAATTCTACGACACGCTCGCGCGCAAGGCGATCGGGCGTTCGCCCGCGCATGTGTTGCTGTTGCACGAGACCGACCTCGCCGCGCTGTGGATCGGCGATCTGGTACGGGCGCTCGAGGCGAAGGGCTGGACCATCGTGAGCGCGGACGAGGCCTATGCCGACCCGTTTGCGCAGAGGGCGCGCACCTACGATACCCCTTCCGCCCAGGGCACGCTGACCGAGATGGTGGCTTGGGACAAAGGCCTGCCCGCCCCGCGCTGGTATCGCGGCAACAATACCGATCTGGCGCAGCAGTGGTTCGACACCCGTGTGCTCGGCGAGGCTCGGGAAACCGACGACTGAGTCGCACTTACGGCCCGACCCTTGCCGATAGGGACGAGCGCGTTAGTCTGCTTTCCGGATGGAAATCCGGGAGGAGATGGAAGATGTCTATCCGCAAACACATTTTCGTAGCGGCCCTGGCCGCGCTCGCCATGTCGGCATGTGGCGAAGGCGAAACAACGGCCGAGGCTGTGGCTGCAAGCGTCGATGAAGCCGCTTCGAAAGCCAACGCCGATGCGGTTTCCGATTCCGATGCCAAAGCCGAAACCGACGCGGCTGCCCCGACACCGACACGCAAGGCCCTGACCCCGATCCCTGCAGCCTTCCACGGCAAGTGGGGCTTTTTCGGCGACTGTTCGGACCCCATGGTCATCACCGCCGGCGGGATCGAGAGCCGCGGCGCGCCGGCGCTCAAGTCAGTGAAGATCCTCTCCACCGACACGATCGAGCTCGACCGCGAACAGGACCCGAAATATCCCGACCAGGACCAGCGCTTCGGCCTGTCGGTCTCCAGTGACGACATGCTGGTCTACAGTGCGCCGCGGATGTCCTCGCTCCGGCTCGAGCGTTGCGGCAAGCCCGCCGCCAAGAAGCAGGCGGCGGCGGCGAGCAGCGGTGGCGGGCTTCCGGCCAGTTTCCTCGGCCAGTGGGATGGCGGCGAATACGCCAGCTGCGATTCGCTCAGTCCCGATGCCATGAAGGTCGAGACACGCCAGATCGTCAGCGAGACGAACAACGGCTGGAAGCTGAGCAATATCGAGAAGATCGGCCCGTCCAGCTATCGTGCAAAGGCGACCTACTTCGCGGGCGATTACGTGGGCAAGGATTTTGGCATGACCCTGACGCTCAAGGATGGAGGCGAGACGCTGGTTCTCGATCTGGAGGGCCAGGGTAGCATTACCTACGAGCACCGCTGCGGCTGAAGCGCAGTCGATACGCTTCACGCTCGGCATTCTCGCCGCCGCTCTGGCTCTCGTTGCGTCTGCTGCCACCCGTGCGCGAACCCGACGGTTTCGACATCCCGGCGGCGAGGGGAAAAGTCATCATCCTGATCCGCCGGCTCGCCCCACAGAACAGGCCTATCGCGAAATCGAGCGGATTGCGGTAAAGGATGTGTACCGCGAGGGTTCGGGATAGGGGAGACAGCGCATGAGGATCATGGCTGGGACAATGCTGGCAAGCATGGGACTGTTGGCCGCATGCGAGGCCCAGCAGCCCGAAGTCGTCGCCGATAATGGCGGCGTCGCCGCGCAGGACGAACCCCGGCCCACGCCCGAGAGCACACCAGCCGCCCCCGGTTCCGAAGATCCGATGGGCCTGGCCCCCACTCCATCCGGCGACCCGTCGCCAACAGCCGAGCCAACCCTGTTCAACCTGCCTGACGTACCGGCAGGCGACGTTGCGGAAGACCGCGCGGCGCTCACCGCGATTCCGGCGCGCTTCCTCGGCCAGTGGGATGCGCCCGAAGGGCCCTGTTCGCCCGAATCGGAGATGTTTCTCACCATCCGCCCCGGCACGATCACCTTCTATGAATCGCAGGGAGACGTCACCGCCGTGCGACGTGGCCAGCCCGGCATCGTCGTGCGTCTGGCAATGGAAGGCGAAGGCGAAAAGTGGGACGGCGAATATGCGATGAGCCTGGTCAGGAACAGCGAGCAGCTGGCCACGCGCGAGGTTTCCCAGTCGGATAGCGGCACCATCCGCCGTCGCTGCCCGCCCGCTGCCAGTCCGACCGGTGCAAGCACAACCGGGGCCAGCGGCTATTGACCGCAAGCCCCCTTTAACTGGCGCGCATGTGGGGCTAGGTCGCCCGGCATGACCGGACAATTCCAGCTCTCAGACGACCAGCTCGCGATCCAGGACATGGCGCAGCGGTTCACCGCCGACAACATCACCCCCCAGGCGGGCAAGTGGGACGAGGAACACCACTTCCCCGTCGACACGATCAAGCAGACCGCCGAGCTCGGCTTCGGCGCGATCTACGTTTCCGAGGAAAGCGGCGGGATCGGCCTCGGCCGGCTCGAAGCCGCGCTGATCATGGAGGCGATGGCCTATGGCTGCCCCACCACCAGCGCCTTCATCAGCATCCACAACATGGCGAGCTGGATGATCGACCGCTTCGGCGGCGCGGGCGTGAAGGAGAAATACCTTCCCCAGCTGGTGACGATGGAAAAGCTCGCCTCCTACTGCCTCACCGAACCGGGCAGCGGATCGGACGCGGCGGGGCTTAAGACTCAGGCGGTGCGCGACGGCGACCACTATGTGCTCAACGGCACCAAGCAGTTCATCTCCGGCGGCGGCGTGAACGACGTCTACGTCACCATGGTCCGCACGGGCGAGCACAAGACCAAGGGCATCACTTGCCTGGTGGTCGACAAGGACACGCCCGGCGTCAGCTTCGGCGCGCCCGAGAAGAAGCTCGGCTGGAATGCCAGCCCGACCGCGCAGGTCATCTTCGAGGATGCGCGCGTGCCGGTCGAGAACCGCGTGGGCGACGAAGGTGAAGGCTTCCGCTTCGCAATGATGGGCCTCGACGGCGGACGGTTGAACATCGGCGCCTGCTCGCTCGGCGGGGCGCAGCGCTGCCTCGACGAGGCGGTGAAGTACACCAAGGAACGCCAGCAGTTCGACCAACAGATCGCCGACTTCCAGAACACCCAGTTCATGCTCGCCGACATGGCGACCGATCTGGAGGCGGCGCGCGCGCTGCTCTATCTCGCGGCGGCGAAGGTGACCGACAACGCGCCCGACAAGTCGCGCTTCTCCGCGATGGCGAAGCGGCTCGCGACCGACAACGGCTCCAAGGTCGTCAACGACGCGCTGCAGCTGTTCGGCGGCTACGGCTACCTCAAGGACTATCCGATCGAACGCTACTGGCGCGACCTGCGCGTGCACTCGATCCTCGAAGGCACAAACCAGGTGATGCGGATGATCGTGGGCCGGGATCTGCTGCGGCAGTGAGGGTGAAAGAGTACTTCTTGTTAATAGGGTTGGCGAGCTTCTGCGTCCCAACCCTTGGCGCATGCAATGATGCTCGGAACGACGATCAGATTGCTACGCTTTACAGGAATGGCTCAATCGAAAAGCAGATGAGGCTGCACTTCAGCACCTTTGATGCGCCCGGCGAGGCGAATGACTACAATATCAACAATTGCCGCATGACAGCTCGCACGCTCAATGCAAACCTTCGCGAACAATGGCTTGCCCAGGGTTCGCCTGATGTGGGGTTCTGGTGCGAGCCCGGCTCGTACCGACAAGACGGTCATGCACCGTCTTCCTTCGATGCCGAATTTCCAACAGATACGGAAGGGGTCGCGGCACCATGACCGACCAGCTCAACATCCACGCCCACCAGAACGTGGGCCATATCTCCCTGAACCGCCCCAAGGCGATCCATGCGCTGACCACCGAAATGTGCGTCGCGATGGCCGATGCGCTGGGGGAGTGGGCCGACCATGCCGGCATCGCGGCGGTGATGATCGACCATGCCGGAGGGCGCGGTTTCTGCGCGGGCGGCGACATCGCGATGCTGCGCAATTCGGCGCTGAACGACGAAGGCAAGACCGGCCGCGAGTTCTTCCACGCCGAGTATCAGCTCAACCACCAGCTGTTCACTTACAAGAAGCCTGTGGTCGCCTTCATGGACGGGATCACCATGGGCGGCGGCGTGGGCATCAGCCAGCCCGCGAGCTACCGCGTGGCGACCGAGAACACCAAGTTCGCCATGCCCGAGACCGGGATCGGCCTGTTTCCCGACGTAGGCGGCGGCTGGTATCTTTCGCGCCTGCCGGGCCGCATCGGGCATTTCCTCGCGCTCACCGGCGCACGGCTCGACGGGGCGGAGTGTCACGCGATCGGCCTCGCCACGCACTACATCGCGAGCGAGAACCTCGCCCGCGTGAAGGCGGCGATCGTCGACGATCCGGGGAGTATCCAGGCGATCCTCGACCAGGCTTCCGAGACCCCGCCCGAGGCACGCATCCTCGCCAATCGCGAGAACATCGACCGGCTGTTCGCGGGGCGCACGCTGGAAGACATCCTCACCGCGCTCGAAGCCGATGATTCCCAGTGGGCGACGAAGGAACTCAAGACGCTGCGCGCCAAGAGCCCGCAAAGCTGCAAGGTCGCGCTGCGCCAGCTGGCGGACAGCCTGACGCTTGGCAGCTTCGCCGACGAGATGCGGATGGAATACCGCATCGGCAGCCGCGTGCTCGTCAGCCACGATTTTGCCGAAGGCGTGCGCGCGGTGATCGTCGACAAGACCGGCGACCCGCAATGGAACCCCGCCACGCCCCAAGGCGTAACCGACGAACAGATCGAGGCGATCTTCGCCGCCCTGCCCGAGGGCGAGGAGTGGACGCCGCTGAGCTGATCCTTTGCCAAGACCGTCATGCTGAACTCGTTTCAGCATCCAGTCCGCCCCTCGGGCAGACGGTACGGATCGAAGACCGGACCCTGAAACAAGTTCAGGGTGACGAATTTGAGGAGCCCTGAATGCCCTACGAAACCATCACCACGCAGACCGACGGCGCCGTCACCACCATCACGCTCAACCGCCCGCAGGCGCTCAATGCGCTTTCCAGCGTGGTGCTCGACGAGCTGATCGAGGCCTTCGCCGCCTATCAGAACGACGACAGCCAGCTGTGCGCGATCCTGACCGGGTCGGGCGACAAGGCCTTCGCCGCGGGCGCGGACATCAAGGAGATGGGCGAGAAGGACGCGGCGGATTTCTACCTGCAGGATTTCTTCGCCAAGTGGACCAGCCACATCGTCGAGGCGGTGCGCAAACCGTGGATCGCGGCGGTCAACGGCTTCGCGCTGGGCGGCGGGTGCGAGCTTGCGATGATGGCCGACTTCATCATCGCGAGCGACAGGGCAAAGTTCGGCCAGCCCGAGATCAAGCTGGGCGTCGCGCCGGGCATGGGCGGATCGCAGCGCCTGACCCGAGCGGTCGGCAAGGCCAAGGCGATGGAAATGTGCCTGACCGGCCGGATGATGGACGCCGAGGAAGCCGAACGCAGCGGCCTCGTCGCGCGCGTCGTGCCGCATGACACGCTGATGGACGAGGCGCGCACCACCGCCGCCACCATTGCCGGAATGCCGCCGATGGGGGCGATGGTGAACAAGGAAATGGTCAACGCCGCCTACGAGACCTTCCTCGGTCAGGGTGTGCTCCACGAACGCCGCTTGTTCCAGATCCTCACCGCAACCGAGGACAAGGCCGAGGGCATGAAAGCCTTCATCGAAAAGCGCGACGGGCAATGGAAGGGGCGGTAAACCCTTAAGCTCTCTCCCCTTGAGGGGAGAGGGTTGGGAGAGGGGTCTGCAAGTCTCGCAGGTCAGATCGCCCCTCTCCAACTTCGGCTAGCGCGCCGGATCAAATCCGGGGTCGCAAGCCTGCGTATCCTCTCCCCGCACGGGGAGAGGGCAATTGGAGAGATGCTATGAAAATCGCCTTTATCGGCCTCGGCAACATGGGCGGCGGGATGGCCGCGAACCTGGTCAAGAACGGCCACGAGGTGCGCGCGTTCGACCTGTCGGAAGACGCGCTTGCCAAGGCCAAGAGCAATGGCTGCGAGACCTTCACCGACGCGAAGGAAGCCGTGCAGGGCGCCGATGCGGTGGTCTCGATGCTGCCCAATGGCGGAATCGTGAAGTCGGTCTATTCCGACGCCGTGATCGGCCATGCGCCCGAGGGCGCGGCGCTGCTCGACTGCTCGACCATCGACGTCGCGACCGCCAAGGAGGTGACCGAAATGGCCACCGCCAAGGGCTACAAGATGGTCGATGCGCCGGTCAGCGGCGGGATCGCGGCGGCGGACGGCGGCACGCTGACCTTCATGGTGGGCGGCAGCGAAGAGGCATTCGCGGCGGCCAGGCCGATTCTCGAAGGCATGGGCAAGGCGGTGATCCACGCGGGCGACGCAGGCGCGGGCCAGACCGCCAAGATCTGCAACAACATGCTGCTCGCAATCTCGATGATCGGCGTCGCCGAGGTGATGAAGATGGCGCAGAAACTCGGCCTCGATCCGCAGAAGTTCTACGAGATCAGCTCTCAGTCGAGCGGCTATTGCTGGTCGCTCAATGCGTATACCCCGCTACCGGGCGTGGGCGTCGAGAGCCCTGCCGACAAGGACTACCAGGGTGGCTTCGCGACCGCGCTGATGCTGAAAGACCTGCGCCTCGCGATGGCGGCGGCGGAAGAGGTCGATGCAGGCGTGCCGCTGGGCGCGCGGGCGGCGAGCCTGTACGAGGATTTCGCCGGCGCGGGTAACGACGCGCTCGATTTCTCGGCGATCATCAAGACGTACAGGTAGGCGGCGGCCGCCGCGTTGCGGGGAACACACCAGCTCGGCTGGCGATTGATCCCGCATGACGAGCGCAGCCTTCTCCCTCCCCTCGCCGGTACAGCGCCGGATCGACCGGGCGGCGGACGATCTTCTCAACCCGGAGGGGATGCCGCGCGTCGATTTCACAACGCCTGCGGGCGAGCCCGCACTGGTGCCCGCGGATTCGGTTTCGTGGCGCATCTTCAAGAACCCGGTCACGCTGTTCATCGGCGGCGTCAGCGCGGTTCTGCTGGAACTGGCCGAGCCCGGCGTGCGCGACGGCGTGTGGCAGCATTCGAGCTTCCGCACCGACGCGCTCACCCGGCTGCAGCGCACCGGCATGGCGGCGATGGTCACCGTCTACGGCGCGAAGAGCCAAGCCGAGGCGATGATCGCGGGCGTGGTGCGCGCGCACGACCGGGTGCGCGGTACGACCAGCGAGGGCAGGCCCTATCACGCCAACGACCCCGTCCTGCTCGACTGGGTGCAGGCGACCGCATCCTTCGGCTTCATCGGTGCCTATGATCGCTATGCGCGTGCATTGAGCCCGGCTGAACGGGACCGCGCCCTGGCCGAGGGAAAGCCGGCTGCCCGCCTTTATGGCGCGGCCGGGGCACCCACCAGCGAGGCGGAGATGCGGGACCTCTTCGCGCGGATGGACGATCGGCTGGTGCCCTCCCCCATCATTGCGGAATTCCTCGGCATCATGCGCCGGGTCGACGCGTTTCCGCTGGCCATGCGCCCCTTGCAATTTGTGTTGCTGCGAGCGGCGACGGACATGCTGCCCGACCATCTGATCGAGCGGCTGGAACTCGATGACTGGCGCCTGCGCACCGGGGAAAGCACGCTGGTGAAGGCCGCTGCCAGGGCGTCGGACCGGATCGTGCTGCGCTCCGCCCCGCCTGCGCTCGCGAGCCAGCGGCTGGGTCTGCCCGCCGATTATTGCTATCGCCGGGCATAGGGGAATCATCTTTCACCGATTTCCGCGACGATCCGTTCCAGCCAATCGCGCGGAGCCTTGCGACGTCCGATATCGGCAATGAATTCCTGCCCGCGGCTGACAGCGATCAGGCGATCACGCTCCGCCCAGCGCCACTGCGCATCGTGGTAGGACAGGTCTCCGCGCCTTAGCCATTTCGGGCGTACCCACCGGCTAAGCGCTTCGCCCGGCGCGGTCAGGCGCAGAGTGTCGCACGCGCGGCCCGCCATGTGTCCCGGCCCCACATAAAGCGTATCATTGCCGCCGTGCGGGCCCAGCGCATGCGGATGGTCGAACTGGACGAATTGTGAGCGGGTTTCCTCAGTGCTGGTGCCAAGCGCGATCACCTGCTCAACTTCGAGGTACCCGAAAATGCGGTGATGGGCCCCGTGCCCGTTCCCCGCGAACCGTCCGAAAAACAGGAACACGTCACCCGGGCCCACGCCACGGTTTGCAAGGTGGGTCTGCGCGGCGCCGACCTGGCCGAAGACGCAACGCCCATCCGGCAGGAACATCGGATCGTGGTGGCAGAGCGAGTCCGCGCCATAGGCGCCCTTGCTCGCCTTTGCGGCATGCCCTCCCAGCCCCAGGTCTCCGTAGGTCGTCCTCGCAATGCCCTTGCTGTCGGGGATGGGCAGCGAGACCGGCGCACCATCGACAATCGGCGACGATCCGCCGCCCGATCCGCTGTCGAACCCCTTGCGGCTGAAGATGATCTTCAAACAGGCATCCCGCCGGATCAATACGTCCCGTCGTTGAAGAAGCCTTCGCGGAAGATGAATGCGGTTTTCCCCTCGTCCTCACGCACCATGCTCACCTGCCCGTGCCAGTCGAAGGTGTCGCTGCCTTTGGCAGGGTACCCTTTCCCCGGAAGCTTGCGCAGCACCTTGGGCGACCCATCGGCGTTCACATCGATGCCGAGATCGGCCAGCTTGCGCGCAACGACCGCGACCGGCTCCGCGAAGTACAATTTGGTGATGTTCGGCGTAAGATCGAAGGTAGTCGGCGCTTCGTCGCTTCCCAGGCCAAGTACCTGCAAACCTTCCCACCGGCCTTCGAAATCGAGCCGAACCTTCCACAGGTCGTCCGTGCCCTGCGGCGCGATGATCCGCGGCGTGACGGTAATGTCGGTTATGGGGACTTCGCGCGGCCCGGCAGAGATCAGCGCTGTGCGGTCGTCATTCGCCTTGTAGGAGTAGTTCAGGAACATGCGCGCATCCATCGTCAGCGGCGCGAGCGGGTGCTCCTCTTTGGCATCGAGCAGGCCCGAAAGGTCCGGCCCGCGCAGCGGCGCGGGCTCGTAAGCCTCTTCTTGGGCGACTTCGTCTGCGGATGCCGTGCCGCTGGAGGCAGCGCCATTATCCGCAGTCGCTTCACCGCAGCCGCCTGCCAAGAGTCCAAGCACTGCCACGAGACCTATCGAAACACGCACGGTCTTCCCTCCCTGTCGAAAAAACCGAAGGATCATGCCGCGCGGACGCGCACCTTACAAGACTACTGCCCGCCGATCTCGCTCGGCACCGGCTGGCCTGCAGGGGCAAGCTCGCCCTCCCACGCCAAGATCGGCTTGCGCGCCGCCTGCGTTTCGTCGAGCCGGCGGCGCGGCGCGAAATAGGGCGCGGCCTTCAGGCTCTCGTCGCCCACCTTCGCCCGCTCCGCCACAGACCGCAGCGCGGCGATGAACTGGTCGAGCCCCGCCTTGCTCTCGGTTTCGGTCGGCTCGATCAGCATCGCGCCGTGGACCACCAGCGGGAAGTACATCGTCATCGGATGGAAGCCCTCGTCGATCAGCGCCTTGGCGAGGTCGAGCGTGGAGATGTCCTCGGCAAAGCCCTTATCGCCGAACAGCGCCTCGTGCATGCACGGGCCGCTCGAACCGTAGGGCGCGTGGAGCACATCCTCGAGCTCGCGCAGGATGTAGTTCGCGTTGAGCACCGCGTCTTCCGCCACCTGTGCCAGCCCGTCCGCCCCGTGGCTGAGGATATAGGTCAGCGCGCGGGTGAACATGCCCATCTGGCCGTGGAAAGCGGTCATCCGGCCGAAGTGCTGCAGTGCCCCGCCGAAATGTTCCTTCGCGAAGGCATCCGCATCCTCTTCCTCGACGAGGTGGACGACGCCATCTGCGGTCCGCGCGGTGTAGGGCAGCGGCATGAAGGGGGCGAGCGCTTCGGAAAGCACCACCGGGCCCGAGCCCGGCCCACCGCCGCCGTGCGGGGTGGAGAAGGTCTTGTGCAGGTTGATATGCATCGCATCGACGCCGAGGTCGCCCGGGCGCACCTTGCCGACGATGGCGTTGAAGTTCGCGCCGTCGCAATAAACGAAGCCGCCCGCCGCGTGGACCGCGTCCGAGATCGCCTTCATGTCGCGCTCGAACAGCCCGCAGGTGTTGGGATTGGTGATCATCACCGCCGCGACATCGGGGCCGAGCCGCTCCTTGAGCTTGTTCAGATCGACGCGCCCTTCGGCGGTCGCGGGAATATCTTCCACCTCGTAGCCCGCGAAGGCGGCGGTGGCTGGGTTGGTGCCGTGCGCGCTTTCGGGCACCAGCACGACCTTGCGCGGATCGCCCCGTGCTTCGAGTGCGGCGCGGATGCACAATATGCCGCACAGCTCGCCATGCGCGCCCGCCTTGGGGCTCATCGCGACCGAGTGCATGCCGGTCAGCTTGACCAGCCAGAAGGCGAGTTCGTTGACCACTTCGAGCGCGCCGCGCACCGTATCGACCGGCTGCAGCGGGTGGACGTCGGCAAAGCCGGGCATCCGCGCGACCTTCTCGTTCAGCCGCGGATTGTGCTTCATCGTGCAGGACCCGAGCGGGAAGAGACCGAGGTCGATCGCGTAGTTCTGGCGGCTGAGGCGCGTGTAGTGACGCACTGCCTCGGGCTCGGCGAGGCCGGGCAGGCCGATGCTCTCGCTGCGTTCGAGCCCGCCGAGGCGCGACGCGGGCGCCGGTGTCGGAGAGCGGGGCTGCTCCACGCCAGCCAGGTCGAGCTTGGCGGCGAAGTCGAAATCGACGCCGGTGGTGCCGGTCCGTCCGATTTCGAAGATCAGCGGCTCTTCCAGCATCAGCGCGCGATTGCCGGTGGTGGTGGGGCTGTCGCCGCCGTTTTCTCCTGCGAGGGGCGTGCCGGGCTTCCAGCCGGACTTGTTCGGGGCGTTCATTGCAGCACCTCCTTGAGCGCGGCGCAGAGGGCGTCGATATCGTCCTCGCTGGTGGTTTCGGTGAGCGTGACGAGCAGGCCGTCGGCGAGGTCGTCCGCATGCGGGTAGAGCCGCCCGAGCGAAACGCCCGCGAGGATGCCCTTGTCGGCCAAAGTGCGCACGACCTCGCGCGCGTCGCGCCCGATGCGGATCGTGAATTCGTTGAAGAAATTGTCGTTGAGCACACTCACGCCGGGCACCTGCGCCAGCCGGTCCGCCGCAAGGCAGGCGAGGCGGTGGTTCTCCGCCGCCAGCCGCCGCAACCCTTCCTCGCCCAGCAGCGTCATGTGGACGCTGAAGGCGAGCGCGCACAGGCCGCTATTGGTGCAGATATTGCTGGTCGCCTTCTCGCGCCGGATATGCTGCTCGCGGGTCGAGAGAGTCAGCACGAAGCCGCGCTTGCCCTCGGCATCGGTGGTCTCGCCGCAAAGACGCCCCGGCATCATGCGAACGTGCTTCTGGTCGCGCACCGCGAACAGGCCGAGGTACGGCCCGCCGAACTGGAGGCCGACGCCCAGCGCCTGTCCTTCGCCGACGACGATATCCGCGCCCATCTCGCCGGGGGACTTCACCGCGCCCAGCGCCACCGGCTCCAGATTCACCGCGATCAGCAGTGCGCCCTTGGCATGCGCGGCCTCGGCGATTTTCTCGAGGTCCGTCAGGCGGCCGAGAATGTCGGGGTACTGGACCACGACGCAGGACGTATCCTCGTCGATCCGGCCGATCAGTCCGTCGAGATCGGGCGTGCCCTTCATCGTCGGCAGCGCATCGCCGATCTCGTCCTCGGTGAACTTCGCCATGGTCCGCACGACCTCGGCATAATGCGGATGCAGCCCGCCTGAGAGGACGACCTTCCTGCGCTTGCCGCGCGCGATCCGCCCCGCCATCGCGACCGCTTCCCAGCACGCGGTCGAGCCATCGTACATCGATGCATTGGCGACCGCGCAGCCATAGAGCCGCGCGACCTGGCTCTGGAATTCGAACAGCATCTGCAGCGTGCCCTGCGCAATCTCGGGCTGATACGGGGTGTAGGCGGTCAGGAACTCGCCGCGCTGGATGATGTGATCGACCGATGCGGGCACATGGTGGCGATAGGCCCCCGCACCGAGGAAGAAGGGCGCATCGGCCGCCGCAAGGTTCTTCTTGGAGAGCATACGCATATGCCGCTCCACCGCCATCTCGCTCGCGTGCAGCGGCAGGTCGTGGATCGGGCCATCCAGGCGCGCCTCTTCGGGCACGTCGACGAACAGGTCGTCGATGCTGGACGCACCGATTTTCGCGAGCATCTCGCCGCGGTCGGCGTCGGTCAGGGGGAGGTAGCGCATCTATTCTGCCTCATTCGCAGGATTGATTGGTGTGATATCGAAAGGAATCAGGTCCGGCACCCGGTCGGTACAGCCGCTTTGCCAGCCCCGGCATTGATCATGCACAAGCGCGGTCAACTCGACCTCTTGGAACTGATAAGGCGCGGCCCGATCATCGAAATCGCCCATGCTGGCGATTCCAAGCCGACGATCCATCGCTCTTGACCATACCGCACGATCATAATCGTCACTCGCGACTATGCGCGCATCATCCAGCGTAGGATAGAGAGCGCAATCCAGTCCTTCGCACCGGCCCAGCCAACCGGTCACCCGATAGATTTGACCGTCCCAGGAGCGGATGTTGTCATTCACATCTTCAACAGTGACAGGCTGATTATCGCCCCACTTCGAGTCACTACATGCCGTCGCAGAAAAGCCTAGAAGCGTGGCAAAAAGGGCGAACACAAGGCGCAAGTCACAGCCCGTCCACAAAACTCTTGTAGGCGCCTTCGTCCATCAGGCCTTCCAGTTCGCTTTCGTCGGCGATGGTCAGCTTGAAGAACCAGCCGTCTTCCTCGGGCGAGGAATTGACCAGCGCGGGGTCTTCTTCGAGCGCCGAGTTCACCTCGATCACCGTGCCGCTGATCGGCGCGTAGACGTCGCTCGCGGCCTTGACCGATTCCACGACCGCCGCGTCCTTGCTCTTTTCCAGCTCGGCGCCTTCATCGGGGAGTTCGACGAACACGATGTCGCCCAGCTGCTCCTGCGCATATTCGGTGATGCCGACCGTCGCGGCTTCGCCTTCGACTTCGATCCATTCGTGGTCTTCGGTGTAGTAACGGGACATTTGCTAGCTCCCCCGGAAATAGCGGTGTTGAACAAAGGGCATTTTCGCGACGCGCGCCGGCAGGCGTTTGTTCCGGACCTGCACTTCGAGCGCGGTATCGATTTCGGCATGGGCGGCATCGACATAACCCACGGCGATGGGATGGCCGAGCGTGGGCGAGAAGCCCCCGCTGGTGACGGTGCCGACCTGAGTGTCACCGGCGAAAATCTCCGCGCCCTCGCGCGCGGGCAAGCGGCCTTCGAGTGCAAGGCCGACCCATTTGCGGCCCGTGCCCTCGCCGATCTCACGGTTGATCCGGTCCGCTCCGGGGTAGCCCCCGTCCGTGCGGCGACGCTTGTTGATCCCGAAGATCAATCCGGCTTCGATCGGGCTCGTCTCGGGCGACAGGTCGTGGCCGTAGAGCGGCAGCCCCGCCTCCAGCCGCAGCGAATCGCGCGCGCCGAGGCCGATGGGCTTCACCTCGGGCTCACCGCAAAGCAGCGTAGCGACCTCTTCCACCGCATCGGCGGCGACCGAAATCTCGAACCCGTCTTCGCCGGTGTAGCCTGCCCGCGCGATGGTCACGTCGTGACCGGCAATGGCGTACTGGCCGAACCTCATGAAGGTCAGCGCGGAGAGCGGGTACTCGCCCGTCGCATGCCGCGCCAGCGCATCTGCGGCCCTGGGCCCCTGCAGCGCCAGCAGCGCGCGATCTTCGAGATGGTTGAGAGTGATGTCGTCGGGCAGCTGCTCGCGCAGGTGGCCGATATCGTCCCACTTGGTCGCGCCGTTGACGACCAGGTAAAGGTGGTCGGGCCAGCGCGAGACCATCAGGTCGTCGAGCACGCCGCCATTCTCGTCGAGCAGCAGCGAATAGCGTTGGCGGCCCAGCTTGAGCGTCGACAGGTCGATAGGCAGCACCGCTTCCACCGCCGCATCCAGATCCGGCCCGGAGAGCAGAAGCTGCCCCATGTGCGACACATCGAACAGCCCGGCACTGGTGCGCGTCCACTCGTGTTCGGCGACAATGCCCCCAAACGGACCGGTGTACTGGATCGGCATTTCGTAGCCCGCAAACGGCACCATCCGTGCCCCTTGCGCGCGATGCCACGCATCGAGCGGGAGCTTTTCGGGTGGATTTTCGTCGTGATCGTGTTGTTCGCTCATCATTCAATATCCGACAGCTGCGGGAAGACGCGCGGTTCTGCGCATCCTTGCCGCCTGCCCCCTCTGTCGGAATACCTGAGAGCTTACCCCTTCGGTGGCGCCGATTTGCCTCGGAGCGCTTTCCAGAGTGTCCAATCGACGCGCGCGGTTCGTCGTGCCTGAGAGTTTCCGGGGCGGTTGCTCCTTCGGCGCCGCCAACCGTAAGGCCGACGATCTCTCCCGCGCGCTCCGCCACAGAATCGCTTCTGCGGAGAACGCATCTGGTGTGCGCGATTTGCTGCGGTGCGTCAATCGAGATTGGGCCTCAGCCAGCGTTCGGCGGTTGCGATATCCACGCCCCTGCGCTTCGCGTAGTCTTCCAGCTGATCGCGGCCGATGCGCGCGACGCCGAAATACTCCGATTCCGGGTGGCCGAAATACATCCCGCTGACCGCAGCCGTGGGCCACATGGCGAAGCTTTCGGTCAGGGTGAGGCCGGCATTCTCGGGCGCGTCGAGGAGGTCGAACAGGATCGGCTTGAGCGAATGGTCGGGGCATGCCGGATAGCCCGGCGCGGGGCGGATGCCGCGATATTCTTCCTTGATCAGCGCATCGTTGGATAGCTGTTCGCCCGGCGCATAGCCCCACAGATCCATCCGCACATGCTTGTGCAGACGCTCCGCAAAAGCTTCCGCGAAACGGTCTGCCAGTGACTTGAGCAGGATGTCCGAATAGTCGTCTTTTTCCTCGCGGAATTTCTTCGACGGCTCGTCGATCCCGTGGATGCCGACGGCGAAGCCGCCGATCCAGTCGCCCGAGGGGTCGATGAAATCCGCAAGGCACATGTTGGCGCGCTCGCGGCTCTTCTTGATCTGCTGACGCAGCATCGGGAGAACAACATGCTCCTCGCGCTCGTCGAGATGCACCGTGATGTCGTCGCCGTCGCGTGCGCAGGGCCAGAAGCCGCATACCCCGCGAGCGGTCAGCCACTGTTCTTCGATGATCCTGTCGAGCATCGCATTGGCATCGTCGAACAGGGTCTGCGCGGTTTCGCCGACGACTTCGTCTTCGAGGATCTTGGGGTAGGTGCCCGCAAGCTCCCACGCGCGGAAGAACGGCGTCCAGTCGATATAGTCGCGCAGTTCGGCGAGCGACCAGTCGTCGTAGACATGCAGGCCGGGCTTCGCGGGCTGTCCCGGCTTGTCGCGGTAGAAGGGATCGTAGTGGTTGGCGCGCGCTTCCTCGATGGAGAGCAGCGGGTTCTTGGTCTTGCCCTCGCGCGCCTCGCGCGTCTTGGTGTAATCCGAAGCGACCTCGGAAACGTAATCGTCACGCTGCGTGTCGGACAGCAGGCGGCTGGCGACGCCGACCGCGCGGCTCGCGTCGAGCACATGGATTACCGGGCCTTCATAGGCCGGATCGATCCTCAGCGCGGTGTGGACCTTGCTGGTGGTCGCCCCGCCGATTAGCAGCGGCAGCGACATTTCCGCCTTTTGCATCTCCTCGGCCACAGTGACCATCTCGTCGAGCGAAGGGGTGATGAGGCCCGACAGGCCGATGATGTCGGCATTGTTCTCGTTCGCGGCCTCCAGGATGTCGCTCCAGGGCACCATCACGCCAAGGTCGATCACCTCGTAGCCGTTGCACTGGAGCACGACGCCGACGATGTTCTTGCCGATATCGTGGACGTCGCCCTTCACGGTCGCCATCACGATCTTGCCCTTGCCCTTGGCGTTCTCGTCCTTCTCCTCCTCGATGAAGGGGAACAGGTGCGCCACCGCCTTCTTCATCACGCGGGCGGACTTCACCACCTGCGGCAGGAACATCTTGCCCGAACCGAACAGGTCGCCGACGACGTTCATGCCATCCATCAGCGGGCCTTCGATCACCTCGATCGGCTTGCCGCCGCGTTCCTTCACCGCGACGCGCATTTCTTCGGTATCGTCGACGATATGCGCGTCGATGCCCTTGACCAGCGCATGCTCCACCCGCTTTTCGACCGGGTATTCGCGCCACTCGGCGGCTTCCTTTTCGGTCTTGGCGTCCTTGCCCTTGTAGCTTTCGGCGAGCGCGATGAGGTTCTCGGTTGCGTCTTGCCCGTTCGCAGGCGTGCGGTTGAGGATCACATCCTCGCAGGCCTCGCGCAGCTCGGGGTCGATATCGTCGTAGATGTCGAGCTGCCCGGCATTGACGATCGCCATATCGAGCCCGGCGGGGATCGCGTGGTAGAGGAAGACCGAGTGCATCGCGCGGCGCACCGGCTCATTGCCGCGGAAGCTGAAGGAGAGGTTCGAGAGGCCGCCGGAGAAATGGACGTGCGGGCAGCTCTTCGAGAGGTGCCGCACCGCCTCGATGAAATCGACGCCGTAGGTCGCGTGCTCCTCGATCCCCGTCGCCACCGCGAAGATGTTGGGATCGAAGATGATGTCCTCGGGCGGGAAGCCATCTTCGGTCAGCAGCTTGTAGGCGCGCTCGCAGATCTCGACCTTGCGCTCCTTAGTGTCGGCCTGGCCGTCCTCGTCGAAGGCCATGACCACCACCGCCGCGCCATAGGCCCGGCACAGCCTCGCGTTCTCGAGGAATTCGTCGACGCCTTCCTTCATGCTGATCGAGTTCACGATCGGCTTGCCCGAGACGCACTTGAGCCCCGCTTCGATGACGTGCCACTTGGAACTGTCGATCATCACCGGCACGCGCGCGATATCGGGTTCGGCCGCGATCAGCTTGAGGAACTTGACCATCGCCGCTTCGGAATCGAGCAGGCCCTCGTCCATGTTGACGTCGATCACCTGCGCGCCGTTCTCGACCTGGTCGCGCGCGACCTCGATCGCGGTCTCGTAATCCTCGTTCATGATCAGCTTCTTGAAGCGCGCCGATCCGGTCACGTTCGTGCGCTCGCCGATATTGACGAAACTGGAGGATGCGTTGGTGGTCATGTATCAGGTCCGCTCGATATCGAGGGCAAGCACCACATCGTCGTAAAGCGTGCCGCCGACATCGAAGCGGCGGGTCGCGATCTGGCGGAACCCCTGTTTGGTATAAAAGGCGATGGCGCGGCGATTGTCGTCCTTCACGCCCAGCAGCAGGCGCGCATGGCCGCGCGCTGCGGCGAGCACGGCGTCGAACAGCCGGTTGGCAACTCCCGAACCCTGAAAGCGCGACAGGAGGTAGATTTTCTTCAGCTCGATATCGCCGTCCTGCGCGGCGTCGAGTTCGGGCGCGGTCAGCAGCGCGTAACCCACGGGCGCCTTATCGACCTCCGCCAGCCATGCGCGCGCTCCATTCTCAAGGAGACCGGCGAGGTAATCGGGCGCGTGACGTTTCGTGCAATGCGCGACCAGTGCATCGCCGGAAATCATCCCGGCGAAGGTCTCCAAAAAGGTCGCGCTGGAGACGAGCGAGAGCCGATCCACGTCCCTGATCGTGGCCTCGCGCACCTCCGCAGTGCCGGCGGAAATCGTGTCGTTCACGCAGCCGCCATGGTGAAGGGTTCGAGCCCTGCGAGGCGCGTCTTGCGCTCGACTTCAGGAATGGTGCGCGGCTCTGCGTTCTTCGCCGCATTGGCGATGGCCGCGATATGTGCGGGCGTGGTGCCGCAGCATCCGCCCACGATGTTCACGAGGTTCTCCTTGAACCACACACCCACGAGCTCGGCGGTCTCGTCCGCTTCCTGGTCGTATTCGCCGAGGTCGTTGGGGAGGCCCGCGTTGGGGTAGGCGAGGATCAGCGTGTCCGCCTGTCGCGACAATGCTGCGAGGTGCGGGCGCAGCTTGTCCGCCCCGAAGGAGCAGTTCACGCCGACCGCGATCGGGTTGGCATGGCGCACCGCGTGCCAGAACGCCTCGACCGTGTGGCCCGACAAATTACGGCCCGAATTGTCGGTGATCGTGAAGCTGAGCATGATCGGGACTTCGCGGCCCGCCGCCTCGGCCGCCTGCTGCGCGGCCATCGCAGCGACCTTGGCGTTGAGCGTGTCGAAGATCGTCTCGATCAGGATGAAATCCACCCCGCCCTCGATCAACGCGTCGCACTGTTCGCGGTAGACGGCCAGCATCTGGTCGAAATCGACCTCGCGAAAGCCGGGGTCCTCGACATCGGGACTGAGCGAGAGCGTCTTGTTCGTCGGGCCGATGGCACCGGCGACGAAGCGGCGGCGACCGTCCTTTTCCTGCGCGGCATCGGCCGCCTCGCGCGCCACCTTGGCGCCCGCAAGGTTCACCTCGCGCACCAGATGCTCGGCCTTGTAGTCTGCGAGCGCGATGGTGGTCGAACTGAAGGTGTTGGTCTCGATCATGTCCGCGCCCGCATCGAGATATTCGGAGTGAATATCGCGGATCACGTCGGGCCGGGTCAGGTTGAGCAGGTCATTATTGCCCTTCTGATCGGCGTCGAGCCCCAGATCGCCCGCATAATCCTCTTCGGTCAGCTTGCGGTTCTGGATGCCCGTGCCGTAGCCCCCGTCGAATACGAGGACGCGCTCGGCAGCGGCTGCGCGCAGCGCCTGGCTGGCGGATTGCTGGTGGGTCATGACGTTTTCTTCCCTTCGCCCTTCGGCCTCATCCCCAGCAGGTGGCAGATGGAATAGGCCAGATCGGCGCGGTTGAGCGTGTAGAAATGGTAGTGGCGGATGCCGCCCGCGTAGAGCCGGCGGCACATCTCGCCCGCCACGGTTGCGGCGACGAGCTTGCGCGCGGAGGGCCGGTCATCGAGCCCTTCGAACAGCTCGTCCATCCAGTCGGGAAACTCCGCGCCGTTCTGCCCTGCGAACAACCGCGCCTTGGCGACGTTGGTGATCGGCAGCACGCCGGGCACGATCGGCACCTCGATCCCTGCCTTGTCGGTCTTTTCGAGGTAATCGAAGAAGGTGTTGGGCGAGAAGAAGAACTGCGTGATCGCGCGGCTGGCGCCGGCATCGATCTTGCGCTTCAGATAATCGATCTCGTCCTGCTGGCTCTTCGCGTCCGGATGCGATTCCGGATAGGCGCTGACCGAGATTTCGAAGTCGGCGACTTCCTTGAGGCCGTGGACCAGTTCCTCGGCGCTGTTGTAGCCATCGGGATGCGGCTTGAAGGGCCCTAGCGAACCGTCCTCCTGCGGCATGTCGCCGCGCAGCGCGACGATGTGGCGCACGCCCGCCTCCCAGTATTTCTCCGCGATCCGCTGCGTTTCCTTGCGCGACGCATTGACGCAGGTGAGGTGCGCGGCGGCGGGCAGGCCCGCCTCTGCGATGATCCGCGCGACCGTCTTGTGCGTCCGCTCCCGCGTCGAGCCGCCCGCGCCGTAGGTGACCGAGACGAAGTGCGGATCGAGCGGCTTCAATTCCTGCACCGCGTCCCACAGGGACTGCTCCATCTTGTCGCTCTTCGGCGGGAAGAACTCGAAGCTCACGTCGATATCGCCGGGCAGTCCGCTGAACAGCGGATCGGTCCGCGCGCGGCGGTCTTCGGCTACGGGATCGAGCGATGCGGGGGACGGTGCCGTCATCGGGCCACCTTTCTTGCTTGTGTGGATGTGCGCGGAGCCTCGCCCCGGCGGGCAATCCAGATTTTCACTTCCAGCGTCTCGCCTTCGAGCGCCAGCGGCTCCTCGGGCGCAAAGCCGGTCTGTTCGAGCACCGAGGCAAGGTGGTCGTCTTCGAAGCCGAGCCGGGCATGCTGGAATCGCTCGCGCAACTCCTCGTGCCCGTGGGCGGCGAAATCGACGATCGCGATCCGCCCTCCGGGGCGCAGCACCCGCGCCGCCTCGCGCAAGGGATCGCCGGGGACGGGCGCATAGTGGAGCACCTGATGAAGCAGCACGGTGTCGAACGAACGCGCCTCGAACGGGAGCGAGAGAAAATCGCCCTGCACCAGTTCTACCCGGTCTGCCGGAAGGTGCTGCAGCCGCGCGCGCGCGACCCGCAGCATTTCCAGGCTCTTGTCGAGCGCGACCACGTGATCCGCGACTTCGCCGAACAGTTGCGCCATCCGGCCGGTGCCGGTGCCGATATCGAGCAGATCGCCCAGCGCCTCTCCGGCGAGGGCTTCACGCAGCGCGGCTTCGACCTTTGCGTCGGGGCTATGGCGCCGCCGCAGATCGTCCCACTCGCCCGCATGTTCCTCGAACCATTGCGCCGCCTTTTCGTCGCGGGCGTCGCGGATCGCGGCGAGCTGACGACGGTCTTCGTCGCATTGCGCAGCGAATTGCGCGTCTTCGTCCTCTGCGATCGAGAGCAGGCGCGCGACGGCTGCGGTCAGCGGCGATCCGCCCGCAGTCTCGCTCGCGGCGCGCAGGTAGATCCAGCTGCCCTCGCGGCGCCGGGTCGCGAGCCCCGCCTCGCACAGGATCGAGGCGTGGCGCGAAACGCGCGGCTGGCTTTGCTGGAGCACTTGCGAAAGCTCGCCGACGGCAAGCTCCATCGTTCCCAGCAGCCGCATGATCCGCAGCCGGGTGATATCGCCAAGCGCGCGGAGGATGGCTTCGGTGCGCATGGACATCGACATATAAAGATATTTTTATATCTACAAGTCCTGCGAGGCTCTGGCGTCGCTCAGGGACGACGAAGCGTGCGCTACCCGCTCTCTATCTGTCGCAGCAGTTGCAGCTGCGCCTCGCCCGCTTCGGTCAGTTTCCAGTCGCCAGAACCCTCTTGGACGATCAGACCATCGGCGATCAGCCGGGCCCGGTCGGTATCGCTCGCAAGCTCGGCACCCGGCATCACGCGGCCGTAGCGGCCCCCGTGATAGATCAGCGGTTCGGCGGCAGTGCGCTCGAAATCGACCACTTCGCCGAGGAAAATCGCGTGGTCCCCGCCCTCGTATTCGAACCGGGCGGTGCAGCCGAAGCGCGCGGCGCAACCCGCGAGGCGCGGCGCACCTTCCGGTCCCTCGCCATGGTTCAGATCGCCGAACTTGTCCTCGCCCGCCCGTGCGAAACGGTTGGACAGGTCCTGCTGATCGGCGGCGAGGATATGCACGGCCCACGAGGCCGCCTCGCGGAACACCGGCAGGTTGCGACTGCCGAGCGACAGGCTCCAGAGCACCATCGGCGGATCGAGCGAAACCGAATTGAAGCTGTTCGCGGTCAGCCCGGAGGGCTTTCCGGCAGAATCATATGCGGTGACAATGGTCACGCCGGTCACGAAAGTGCCGAGCGCGTCGCGAAAGGCGGATTGATCGATCACGGGGCGAAGGACTAGGTGGGCTCGCACAACAGCGCAAGGCACCATCGCGTGCCCCGATGCGTTGGTCGACCAAAGGAGATCTCCCAAGATGAAAACCCGCGCCGCCGTCGCCTTCGAAGCCAAACAACCGCTCGAGATCGTCGAACTCGACCTTGAGGGCCCCAAGGCGGGCGAGGTTCTGATAGAAATCAAGGCCACCGGCATCTGCCATACCGATGCCTACACGCTCGACGGACTGGACAGCGAAGGCCTGTTCCCATCGGTGCTCGGCCACGAAGGCGCAGGCATCGTGCGCGAGGTTGGCGCAGGCGTGACGAGCGTGAAGGAAGGCGACCACGTGATCCCGCTATACACGCCAGAATGCCGCCAGTGCAAAATGTGCCTGTCGGGCAAGACCAACCTGTGCAGCGCGATCCGCGAGACGCAAGGGAAAGGACTGATGCCCGACGGGACCACGCGGTTCAGCTATCAGGGCAAGCCGATCTACCACTACATGGGCTGCTCGACCTTCTCGAACTTCACCGTCCTGCCCGAAATCGCGGTCGCCAAGATCCGCGAGGACGCGCCATTCCACACAAGCTGCTATATCGGCTGCGGCGTCACCACGGGCGTGGGCGCAGTGGTCAACACCGCCGATGTCCGCCCGGGCGACAACGTGGTGGTGTTCGGCCTCGGCGGGATTGGGCTCAACGTGATCCAGGGCGCGCGCATGGCGGGGGCCGACCGGATCGTGGGTGTCGACATCAACCCCGACAAGAAGCCCTATGCCGAACATTTCGGGATGACCGATTTCGTCAATCCGAAAGACGTCGACGATGTCGTCGTCCACCTCGTCCAGATGCTCGACGGCGGGGCGGACTATTCGTTCGACTGCACCGGCAATACCGATGTGATGCGCCAGGCGCTGGAGTGCTGCCACAAGGGCTGGGGCACCTCGATCATCATCGGGGTCGCCGAAGCGGGTAAGACGATCGAGACGCGCCCCTTCCAGCTCGTAACGGGCCGCAACTGGCGCGGCACCGCGTTCGGCGGGGCCAAGGGCCGCACCGACGTGCCCAAGATCGTCGACTGGTACATGGACGGCAAGATCCAGATCGACCCGATGATCACCCACGTCCTGAAGCTCGACGAGATCAACAAGGCGTTCGACCTGATGCACTCGGGCGAAAGCATTCGCTCGGTCGTCGTCTTCGACTGATGCCGCCTGCAGCATCGCCAACCAAGGTCAACCTGGCGGAGAAGTTCGCCAGGTTCGACGACCATTGGGCGCCCCGGATTGCCGGGCGATACAACGGCAACGAAATCCGGCTCGCCAAGGCATCGGGCGATTTCCAGTGGCACTGCCATCCCGACACCGACGAGCTGTTTCTCGTGATCGAGGGGACGCTCAGGATGGAATTTCGCGACCGGGTGGAAACGCTCGGCCCCGGCGAAATCATCGTCGTCCCGCGCGGCGTCGAGCATTTCCCCCGCGTGCCCCAGGGCGAAGCGAAGCTGCTCATCATCGATCCGGCGGAAACCGCCAACACCGGCGATCCGGCCACCGCATTCACGCCTACGGAGATTTAGGATGACGTTAGAAACCGTCAGCGAGAACAAAGCCCACGGCGGCACGCAGGGCGTGTTCCGCCACACCTCGACCACCACGGGCACCGACATGACCTTCTCGGTCTTCGTGCCCGAGCACGAGGAAGGCGCGAAGCTGCCGGTGCTGTGGTATCTTTCGGGCCTCACCTGCACCCATGCGAACGTGACCGAGAAGGGCGAATACCGCGCCGCCTGTGCCGAGGCGGGAATTGTCTTCGTCGCGCCCGACACCTCGCCGCGCGGCGATGCGGTGGCGGACGACGATGCCTACGACATGGGCCAGGGCGCGGGCTTCTACGTCGATGCGACGCAGGAGCCATGGGTGCCGCAGTTCATGATGCGCAGCTATATCGAGGAGGAACTGCCCGCGCTGATCGCCGAGGCATTCCCGGTCGACATGGCACGGCAGGCGATCACCGGCCATTCGATGGGCGGGCATGGCGCACTCACCATCGGCTTGCGCAATCCCGACCGCTTCGCCTCGATCAGCGCCTTTGCGCCGATCGCCAGCCCGCTGAACTGCCCGTGGGGAGAGAAAGCGCTGTCGGGTTATCTGGGTGAGGACCGCGGGGCATGGCGCGAGTACGACGCCTGCGCGCTGATTGCGGACGGCGCGCGCGTCGATGCGCTGCTGGTCGATCAGGGGACGGCGGATCAGTTCCTCGACGAACAGCTGAAGCCCGAACTGCTGCGGGAAGCGTGCGACAAGGCGGGCATCCCGCTCACACTCAACATGCGGGCGGGGTACGACCATTCCTACTATTTCATATCGAGCTTCATGGCCGATCACGTGCGCTGGCACGCACAGCGGCTGCGCAAATAGCCGAAGTCAACCGGCCTCGTTCGCCACGAGCCGCGGGCTGGCCGGTTCGCCAACCACCTTCTTCTTCGCCAGCGGCGGTGCGGCCAGAACCTGGTTCTTGCCCGCCGCCTTCGCATCGTAGAGCGCCTGATCGGACGCGGAAAGCAGGTCCGAAGCCGACTTGGCGGAGTCCGGCAACGACGCGACGCCGATCGATGCGGCGACATTGCAGCCATGCTGGTCCGACAGCAGCTCGATCCGGGCGCGGACATGTTCGGCGCGCATCATCGCGTCGTCCTGAGGGCAATCGGGCAGGATCACCAGCAGCTCTTCGCCGCCATAGCGGCACACGACATCGGATGGACGAAGCGCGCCGACCACTTGCGCGGCGACATCCTTGAGCACGGCATCGCCCTTGGCGTGGCCATGCTCGTCGTTCAGCACCTTGAAGTTGTCGAGATCGATCATCAGTACCGAGGTCGGCTGGTTCTGCCGGTGCGCGAGCGAGATGAACCGGTCGAGCGTGTCTTCCATATAGCGGCGGTTGTACAGGCCCGTCATCGGATCGCGCAGCGATTGCGTGCGCAGTTGCTCGCGCAGCGAGATGTTGGAGAGCGCGAGCGAGGTCGAATCGGCCAGCGCGCGCGCGATCCGCTGCGCGCGATCGACATTGTGGCACTTGCCGCCCCGGTCGCCCAGGATCAGCAGGCCGAACACCTGTCCGCGCGCCATCATCGGCACTTCGATGCTCGCGACCTCGCCGATATAGTGCGAACAGCATAGCGACTGCTCTTCGGGATTGTTGAGGTGGTCCTTGCCCCGCTTGAGCGCCCAACAATTGGCCGGGACGAGGCTTTCGGAGGGACTATAGCCTTCCGGCATGTCCCAGCAGTCCACCAGATCGAGCCGGTCGCGCGAATTGTTGAACACATAAAGGCACACGCCGCAGCCGGGCAGCAGCTTGCGGCTCGTCGCGCGCAGCACCTGCGCGGCATCGCCGTTGCTATCCGCCGCCTGCAGCGTATCGGTCATCGAGAAGAGTTCCTCGATCTGCTCTTGCGTTTCGTTGATCTTGTCGACGTGCTTTTTGTACGAAGAAACCTGGATCACCTTCAGCCGGTCGCTGAAAACGCTCGCCAGAATCGCGAGCGCGATCATAGTGCTGCCGACCGCCAGCGCGGCCGTTCGCCATATTTCCGGCAGAACGAACGATCCAGCGTAGGCCAGCAGCGCGATCAGCAAGACCGCCCGCAATGCAGCCTGAAGCCACGTGACGAGCTTCAACCCGGCGCGGCCTTCGAAAACCGTTGTTGACATCATGTGGTGCAATCTCCCTAGGATGGTGGCTATCGGCAAAGGGTAAAACACCGCTTAACCAGCGAGGTAGGGCGATCCGCCCCCCACATCGAGCGCGTCGGATGGCGCGGTTTCGCATCCTGCTCCGCTTACCCATTGCGGTGAAACTGGCTGGCGCAAATCTCGGAAAAGAAAGACCGAATCGGCTTGCCCGTCACGGCCGATTCGGTGCTGCGCAAGACATTTGGCGCGGTGCCGATGGGCCATCTTTTCTCTTGACGGCAAAGAATCTTCATCCAGCCAGGTTGGCGCGATCGCGCCATTATTACCCCACCGACTCGCCGGAATCGCTTCGCTTCAGCGGCCGGGAACATGGCTCGCCGCATGACGACACATTTGCGCCTTAATATGCGAGACAGAATCGCCCCGGCACCACCGGTCTGCAAAGATTGGCAACAGGTACCAACAGAATGGAAAATGCGGTTCTTTTTCTCTGGGAAGGCTGGGGCATCCTCGGACGGGTGATCGCCTTCCTGGCGATCGTGGTCTTCGTTCTCGGGATCGAGAGCGTGGTGCTAAAACTGATGGCGGACATCCACGTCTGGCGCCGCCGTCGGGCCGGCCCCACGCTCGAGATGCTGCGCCGCAAGCCGGAAGAGAGCGTCGCGATCCTCGTGACCATCACCGGGCCCGCCCTTCTGGCAGGCACCATGCTGGCGCGGCTCAAACGCTCCGTCCAATACGATAACTACATGATCTTCGTTGCCGTCCGCACGATCGACGCGCAAACGCTCGCCGCCGTGCGACGCAAAACGCGCGGCGACAGCAAGGTGCAGATCTGCCCGATGGAGACAAGCGATGCGGCAACCGATGCGCGCGCACTCAATACGCTGCTCGCTGCGGTCGGCCGCTTCGAGCAAGAGAATGCTGTCGATTTCCAGAGCTATCTGATCCAGGGCCCCGAAACGATCCTGCATCCGTTAACGCTCAAGCTCGTCAACTGGCACTGCGAATTCGCGAGCATCGTCCAGCTCCCCGTGCTGACCGGCCCGCGCCGGACGCTGCCGCTCAACGGTGGCGCGGGGCTCGACGATCTTGGCGAGTATCATGCGCGCGAAACCCGGCTGCGCGCCTCCATGGTGCACAGCGTCCCCGTGCGCGAGACCGGCGTTGCGCTCCGCCGCGACGCAATCCGGGCGCTACGGCTTCGGGGCGACCTCTTCGACGAGGCCACCGAGATGCCCGTGTTCGATGCCGTCCGGCGCTTGGGCGAGCGCGGCTATGCAGCCACCTTCGCGTGGCAGCGCGACGCGCGGCGCAAGGTCATCGCGGTCGAGGAACTGGCGCCGCGCAGTTATTCTGCGGCGGTCCGCGCGAAGGCGGCGCGGCTCCGGGTTACCGCATTCTCCGGCTGGCGTCCGCTCGGCAGCCCACAGGGCAGCGTGTGGACGCATTTCTTCAATTACCGCGATCGGCGCGCCGTGGTGGTCGCGGCGACCTGGGGCTGTGCAGCACTGACCGCCCTCGCCGCAGCCGCGCTCCTTGGCGCCGGAATGTTGGTGACCGGGTTCGACACCATGCCGCGCGTGATCGACGGCCCGTGGGTGATCGCGCTGCTGGCCATCGACGCCGCGCTGCTCGCCGCCGCACTTGCACGCAGGATCGTCCTGACTTCGAGGGTGCGCGGGCTGGCAGCGACACTCATGCTGCCGCTCGACCTCGCGTCCTCCGCGTTGATCGGCGCGCATGGCGTGCTGCTCGCGTCGCGAGCGCCGGCCGGGGCGAATACCGCGGCGGGGACCGGCAGCAGTTCATCGGCTTTGCCGGAAGGTTCGGACCTTGCATCGGGCAAGGCGAAAATCACCGACATCCTGGTCGCTTCGGGGGCAATGGGCAGGGAAGAGGCGAAGCTTGCTGCACGGTATAGCAGGCGAAGCGGCCGTAACCTCATGCTTGCCCTGCAGGACTTGCGGCTGGTCGACGGCCCGACCATCGCAAAAGGACTGGCCGCCAAGCTCGGCCTTGAATTCGGACATATCGACGGGCCGCTGGACAACTATTCCAGTGTCTTCCTTTCCCGCCGCGAGGCCGAGCGCTTTTCGGCCTTCGCCCAGCGGGCGCAAGATGGCGGGATCGACGTCTATGTGGGCGAAGATTACCCAATGCGCGAATGGCGCGCGCTACGCGCGGCGCTGCGGCGGTCCGGCGTTCACCGGCCGCATTTCAAGGTCGCGCCGCTGGGCGAGATTGCCTACGCTATCCGCTTCGCCGGAACCGCGCAGGAAATGGCTGTGGAGCAGGCGATCGCGGTCAGCCTGATGGATGGACCGATCCCCGAAGGATCGGCGCACGACATTCGCCGCCTGCTACGCGGACCTTATCGTCGGCTGGAAGATATTCTGGTCGAGCGCGGTCTGATCGGGTCGCGCAGGATCCGCAATCTTCGCCGACGCATCGATGGCAATGGGCCCGATCTTGAGAACGCGCTGTCCCGCGACCGCCGGATTCCGCCATTCACGCTGGCCGATACGGTGCGTGAGTTCAACGCGTGGCGACCGGCCATCGCCCCGCTGACTTCGGCGGCCCCGAGCGCGCGGGTCGATCAGTCCTTCAAGGCCGAAGACGTATCGGCCTCGCGGCTGGCGGCATAAGGTTAACCGGGGCCCGGGCTGGCAGGCACAATGCGCGCGCCAGCCTTGCCCGCCTTGCCCGCCTTGCGGGGGCGAGCCGGATGGCCCGCCCTGCGAAGACTTGCGATCAGGCGAAGATCTCGGGCTGGGCGAACGGGTTGTCGAGACCGTGCAGGTCGAGACCGCCGGGGACGAAACCGCCCTGCTCGATGCCGAAACCGTCGATCCCGAAGCTGTCGAGACCTGACCGGTCGAAATGACCCGGCTGGGCCATCATGCCCGGCTCGAACGTGGTAGGCTGGACTGCGCCGGACCACGAACCGTCCAACGCGGCGAGCGCATCCTTGCCCGCCTCGCCCAGGCCGGTTTCCGGCTCGGATACCGGTACGGACTTGCCGCCGAATAGGTCGCTGAGCACCGAATCGAGCGCTCCGCCAGCGACCGGATCGCTAGCTGCGGGAAGCTCTGAAACCGGCACACCCTTGTCGACGTCGGGCTGAACGGTGCTCGAATTCGAACCGTCGAACCAGCCCGCCCAGGTGCTCGCATCGTAACCATTGGCGGTCAGGAAATCGATGACCTGCTGTTCTGTCTGATAGTTGGCGTACTGGATGTTGCCGTCCGCATGCATGTAGGCGTGCAGGTAGGCGGTACCGTCGGTCAGCGCGAAATAGACCTCCTGCAACCCGTCGCCGTCGTAATCTTCCGCGCCGAGAACGGTGCCGATATTGCCGTTCTGGAGATCGACCTGGAAGCGATACTGGCTGTCGAGGTCGCTGCCGGGCTCGACATCGCCGGACTGGACCAGCGGGTCGATATAGATGCCGACCACGCGGACGTCCCCGCCCCAGCTGTGATCGTTGAAATAGTAGAGCCCGTCATTGGCCGCGCCTACCGTAGCGAAGCGCCCAATCTCGGCGTTCACGAGGATCTGGTCGATATCGCCGTCGCCGTCCACGTCGGCACTGCCGATGCGGACCCAGCTGCCGTCGCCGCCCAGATCATTGCCGTCGAAGTCGCGGATATTGTCCATCGCCGCCTGGTAGGAGGCGGGGTTCGCGAAGTTCACGCTGATCCCGGTGCCCCTGAGCAGTTGGATCGTCTGATCGTCGAACTGCAGATACTCGACCCCGGTCAGCCTATCGCCGCCGTCCGGCCCGGTAATGTCGAAGACCCCGAGTGCAGTCTGCACGATCGTATATTGCGAGCGGTTGCCCCGCACGATCGCCGTGTCGACTTCCGCGCCACCGTCGATGATGTCGTTCCCGAGTCCGCCGGTGAGGATGTTGGCGACGTCGTTACCGATCAGCGTGTCGCCGCCCGAACCACCGATTGCGTTCTCGATGATCGTGCCGCGTGCGATCGACATGTTGCCGACGCTGCCCCCGACGTTCGAGAAGGTTTCGGCGTTCAGATTGATGTACTGCGCACTGCCGAAGGACGAATAGTCGAGCGTGTCGTTGCCGCCGTGATCGATGATCGTGAAGCCCAGCAGGTTGCCCGCACCGTTCGTCGCCTCGGGTCCGACGCCATAGACCGCACGGCCCGAGGTATTGCCGACGCCGTAAATGGTGTCGTCGGTGCGGGTGGTGGTCGCCACGCCATAGGCGGTCTGGATGGCCACGATGTCCGCGCCGCGCGGGGTGATCGAGTACACCCGGCTATAGCCGAGATCGCCGAAGTAGCTGTTCTCGCGCTGGTCGAAATAGGACATCACCGTGGTGACCCAGGCATCGTTCAGATAGGACGCATCCTGGAAATAGTCGGCGGTCGAATTGTAATTGCCACCATGCCCCAGACCGAGGGCATGGCCGATCTCGTGGATAAAAGTCTGGAAGGAATAGCTGTCGAGCGTGGTGCCCGAATTGGCCAGCCACGCTTCCGACACGTTGACCTCGGCCAGCGTGATATTGCCGTTAACGCGGGAGACCGAAGCGAAAGCACCGTCCTGGTCATCGTCGAACACGATCTGCGCGCCCGAGGCCACTTCGTTGAAGGTGACGCCGAGCACATCGCTCCACAGGTTCAGAGCTTCGCGGGCAAGGAACTGGCCCTCGGTCGTCAGAGCGGAAACGTTGACGGAGATCGTGCCGCCCGGCCCCACATCGAACGTATGTGCGCCTGCCGGCCCGCCCCAGTATCCATTGAGCAGCTGGTCGGCGATCTGATCGTTGTTGAACAGTGGCAGGGGCTCCGCCACGCGGGCCTGGACCAGGTAGTCGCCGCGCTGCGAATTGGCCCAGCCGCCCACGTCGAGATAATAAGTGCCGCTGGTTTCCGCGATGAAGCGGATGCGCGAATAGGTACCGTCGCTGTCGTCGTTGAAGGCGAGCAGGCTGCCCGATGCATTGCGCAGGCTCAGCGTCGTATCGGGGTCGCCGCTCAAACCGGTCCCCAAAGTGACGAATTCGTAAGTTTCACCCGCTTCGAGCGTGACCGCATACCAGTCGCGGTCGCCGGTCTGTTCCAACACGCCGGCCGTCGGGTCCGCACCCAGCGTGAGGCTGGCAGTGGTGGAGGCATCGCCGGCGACCGGGTCTGCCAGCGGACGCGTGCTCGATAGATAATATTCCCCGGTGAAATCGCCGTAGGCGGCTACATCGAGATAGAACGTGCCGGTCGTCGTTGCGGTGAAGGTGATCTCCGACCACAACAGGCCTGCGTCGTAATTCGCGTCGTCGTTCGAGCTGATGACGCCGCCGCTCGAATTGCGGAGCGTCAGGACGCTGTCGCGCAGCCCTCCACCGCCCAGGGTGGTGCTGAATGTGTAGGTCTGCCCGGCGGTCAATTCGATCCGGAACCAGTCGCTATCGCCAGCGCTATCGATCGCGCTCCTCTGGGTGCCGCCGGGGAGGAGCGTCGCGGTGGTGGAGACGCTTGCGGGAATCGTGTCCTCTGCACCGATCGAACCGCCGCCGGACTGCAACTGCTTGCCGCCGTCATGCGCCATGCAGCCGGGGCACGAGCACCCGCCGACATGGAGCGGCTCTTTTCCGTTATCGACGATCGCGTTTCCGAAATAGCCGTTCATGACCCGCGAGTCCCAGAACAATTCATCGCGCGCCTCGATGGCCTGCATCATCGTCATAACTTGCCCACCCATCTTCTTCTCTTGCAAGCTCGCCCAGCCGGCGCAGCATTGCTTCATGAAACCAAGATCCCCGCAACTGCCCGAGCCAGTCGACCCAGATCATCTTGTTGCATCGGTCGATCCATAACATCTATTGCCGCCACCGGGTAGTTTTTCGTTTCGCCACCCGGGAGGCGCTCGACGAGTTGCGCTTTGAGCGTTCCGCGCTTCTCGATTGAAATCGCTACCGAATAATCGCGCGTGCTTTCGGCATGGCCCGAATCGGCAAGCGCGTCTGCCAGCTTTTGCTCGAAGATATCGCACGCCTGCTGCGAATCGATATTGCCCGGCAGCAAGCCCGCCCCCTCGACCGTACAGGTGTTCTCGATATCGCTCGTCACGCAGCCGGTATGCGCCAAAAACAACGCGGACGACAAGGCTGTTGTCCGGAAAATCTGCGCCATGCGAGTAAATGTCATCCCGCTGGCATAAAAATCGAATCATGAACGCAGGCTTTCCTGGAAGTGTTACCGGCTGTTCTTCGCGGATTGAGCGCGGCGGGCCGGGCGCATCCCGGCAACCTTTCCTCGTGCGAACCTGCCGCTTTCGCCCCTTCGAGGCTGCTTGACCCGCCCTGCGTAATGACTACCCCGCCAGTGGCGAGGCAGCGGGGCATCATGCGCGACCAATTCATTTTCTACCTCAGGGATTTGTATGAATTCTCCGGGGTGCGCCTGTGGGTTTCGGCCGCGCTGGTCGGATGCGGGGCCGTGCTGGAAGCGTTCGGAATTGTCGCACTCGTCCCGTTATTCTCCTTCGTCGTAGGCGGCGACGGCGAATGGGGCAGCGTCGATGTCGACGGCGTGTTCCGGCTGGTCGGTATCGAGAGCGCTTTTGCCAAGGCGCTGATGCTGACTGCCCTGTTCGTCGCACTGATCGCGCTGCGTGCGCTCCTGCTCTATTACCGCGATGTCTACCTGAAGCAGCTCGCGCTCGAGTATGTCGACAAATGGCGGCGGGTCGTGCTGGGCGCGATCCGCGAGGCACCTTGGAAGGCGATCGTGGCGCAGCGCCGGGCCGATCTCGAGCACACCGTGCTGTCCGACGTCTCGCGCCTCTCGGTCGGGAACGACCGCCTGTTGCGAGGCGGGGCGACGATCGCGATCATGATCGCGCAGCTCGCAGTCCTGGCCACGCTTTCGCCTGCGATGCTGGTCTTCGTGATCGTCCTGATGGCCGTCTTCGGCCTGCTGGGAATGCCGCTTCTGCGTCGCTCGGAACGGCGCGGCATCGAAATGACCGGCCGCGGCCGCGGCTTGCACCGGACGCTGACCAATCTGCTGACCGGACAGAAGCTGGCGCGGCTCCATAATGCGCAGGAGGCTTTCAATCGCCAGATGACGCAAGCGGCGCAAGCGATGCGCGAGAACCAGATCGAGTTCACGCGCATCCAGTCCTCCACCCAAGGGATATTGCAGGTCGTCTCGGCCGCCGCGGTCGCAGCGACATTGCTGTTCGGATATTTCGCGATGGCCCTGTCGCTCCCCGTCCTGCTGGTGGTGGTGGTGATCGTCGTGCGGATCGCAGGCGCCGGTCAACAGCTCCTCCAGACCGCCCAGTCGACCGCGAACATGCTACCCGCGCTCGCCGCGATTCGCGCGACGATTGCGTCTCTTTCCGATAGCGGAACCGATGGCTTCGACGATGCCTCCGGCGACGAACCGCGCGCGCGGCGGGAGGCCCCTGCAAGCCTGGCGCTTGAAGACATCTGGTTCCGGCATGGCAAGGATGCGTGGACCATCGAGGCAATGACCATGCGCGCGCAGCCCGGCGAGTTCGTGGCGCTGGTCGGCCAGTCGGGCGCCGGCAAGACAACCCTGCTCGACATCGCGACCGGCCTCCTGCCGCCCGCCCGCGGGACCGTGCGGGTCGACGGGCAGGTCCTGCAAAGCCCGGCGGACTGGCGCCACTGGCGCGACGAAATCGCCTACCTGCCGCAGGACCCGTTCCTGTTCGATGCCTCCATCGCGGAAAACCTGCGCTGGTTTGTCAGCGATATCGGCGAAGCCGCGCTGACGGACGCGATGAGGATCGCGGACATCGCGGACAAGATAACTGCCCTGCCCGACGGCCTCGACACGCGGGTCGGCGAGCGCGGGCAGCTCCTCTCGGGCGGGGAGCGCCAGCGCCTGTGCTTTGCGCGCGCACTGCTCGCCAGACCGCGCCTGCTGATCCTCGACGAAGCACTGAGCGCGGTCGAAGAACGCCGTGCGGACCGGATCATGAGGCTACTGGCGCAATGGCCGCATCGCCCGACGGTGATATTCGTCACTCACCGCAGCCAGGGCCTCGCTTTCGCCGACCAGGTGGTCGAGATGACCGTCAAAGGTCGTGAAGGATGACCACCGAAGAGCTTTCGACAGGCGAGCCCGATATCGTCGCAGCGCGCAACGTGCTGTTCGACCTTCTCTGCTGCGCGCCGAGCCCTGCCCCGCTGCGCAGGGAACTGACCGAAGAACAGTGGCTCTGGATCGCGCAAACCGCGCGCGATCATCGCCTTCTCCCGCTGCTGCACGCCGCCGCGCGCGCCGGGCCTGCCGACCTGTGGCCCGACCAACTGATCGAGCAGGCCGAGGCGAGCTACCGCACGCATTCGATGCGCTGGCTCACCCTTCAGTCGGCCATGCGACAGATCGGCACGCGCCTGACCGAGGCGGGCATCGGGTACGTTTTCCTCAAGGGCGCGACCCTCGCCTCCACCGTCTATCCCGAACCGGCGCTGCGCCCGCTGCGCGATCTCGACATCCTGGTCGAGGAGACGAGGGCGATCGACGCGCAGGGCCTGCTCGACGAAATGGGCTATCGGCCGCTGCCCGGTCGCTCGGCAAAGCCCAAGGCGGGGCACTATCAGCTGCCCGCGCTGCACCATCCCGGCACCAGGGTAACGGTTGAGGTGCATCGCTCGCTCGCGTCGGGCCTTGCCTACGACCCGGCCCCGCTCGCGCAGCGCCTGCTTGCGAGCGCGCAGGACCACAACATCGCGAACCGCCCTATCCTGCTGGCCGAACCCGCCGCGCTCTATTGTCACCTGCTGCTCCACGCTGGCCTCAAGTCGACCTTCGACTGCGGGCCGCTGGTCGTGGCGGATATCGCCTTCCTGCACGCCCTCGACCCGTCGCAGAGCGCGCGGTTCGGGGAGGTGGCGGAGGAATTCGGGCTCGCGCGGAGCCATGCGCTCTTTACCGCGATCCTGGCGCGGCACGGGCCGATCGCGCATGCCGATGGCAGCCCAACCGCCGTGCCCGATCGGCTGGTCGATCACGCCACGGCCCTGCTTGCCCTGCCCTCCGAGGCGGTGCGCAATCGCAAACTGGTCAGGAACCTGCGGCAGGGCAAACCGCTCGCCAGCAAGCTGCTGGGCATGCTGCGTCTTGCAACCCGCCCGACCCGAGCCAAGATCGCCGTGGCGACGGGCGCCCGGCCCGATTCTCGCTTCGTGCTGCTGGGTTATCCGATCTGGCTGGTCGACCGGGCGTGGCATCTGGCAACGGGCGGCGCGGATGCCGGCCGGACGGCAGAGGCCGATGCCGATCTCCAGCTGGAGGACTGGCTGGCCCGATCCGACGCACCCGGAGCGATAGACGCGGACGAAGAGTCCCGCCGCCGATGATGCAATGGCAGGCGTCTTGCTCCGCAGTCATGCTTGCGGCAACTACGTCGCACGCAGCCGGAAAGGATGCCGAGGCGCATGACAGTTGCAAAGGCGCAGTCTGAGCAAGGGTCGCAATTCTGGGACGGTGGCTACACACTCGTCGAAGGCTTGCTGGACGAGACCAAGCTGGATTTTGCCACCCGGGCGATCGACGCTTCGGACAGGCAGGGCGTAATGCGCAGGCGCACGGACCCGTTTCTGGAGCTTGCCGATGACGAATATTCGCCGGTCTTCGGCGAAATCCTGCTCCGCCATTGCCGCCCCAGGATCGAAGCCGTGATCGGCCGGCCGCTGCTCGAAACCTGCGCCTACTGGCGCATCTATCGCGCAGGATCGCTGCTCCAGCCGCACCGCGACCGCGTTGCATGCGAGATCAGCGCGACCTTGACGATTTCCAGCGAGCCGGAGGGGCAAGCCTGGCCGATTTTCGTCGAGGATCTGCACGGTACAGAGGTCCCGGTCACGATCCCTCCCGGATCGGGGCTGGTCTATCAGGGGGCAAAGGTGAAGCACTGGCGCGAACCGCTTCCAAGCGGCTCGCACAGGCAACTCTTGCTACATTATGTGCTGAAAGACGGTCGGTTCCGCGATCATGTCTTCGACAAGCGCGATACCGATCCGATCATGCGGCGAGCGGCTTCCGAGTCGGATTAGACTGCAAGCAAAAAGCGCGAGGCGCGGCCAACCGCGCCTCGCCCTGCCATACATCAGGACTGTTGGAGAATCCCGGGGAACTCGCTCGGGTCCGGAGTCGGGCCGGTCGCCGTGCTTTTCACTTCGAGAACTTCGAGTCGCGGCTCGACAAAAGCTTTCTTGGCTTCACGCTTTTCAAACGACATACGACATCCCCTGCAACCTATTCGAGGCAACTCAGTGCCTTGAGGATATATGGTTGTCAAATGGCAAATCTATGCTGTCTCGTTCTGCAGCCATGCGTCGATCATTCGCACCTGCCACATGAAGAACCGGATTTGGAGAACGTCAGCATCGTGCTGTCGCAGCTTGTCCTGACACATCGCCCCTGCGCGTTCGAAAGCCCGTGCGTCGATGATCTCTCGCAGGGGCCGGGCCAGTTCCTCGTAGGGAACCGGGTCACCACCATCCAGCGCCAGCGTTCCGCCGATGAAACGCCCCATCGACTTCGATTGCTGCCACACGATGCTGTCGGGAATGCGGCCCTGCATCGCGCGTCGATGAAGATAGCGACCCATTCCGCGATGCCGTTTCTCGATCGATGGCGTGGCGAGATATTGCGCAATCAGTTGCCGGTCGAGCAGGGGGTAGCGGTATTCGATGCCGTAACTGCCTGCGAAGTTCGCACATGACTCAAGCCGGGCGGACATCGCATGGCGAAAGCCGGGCTCCAGCGCGGCCATCGTGTTGAGGGTCAACTCGCCGCGCTCGGGGCACATCCAGCGCTCGATGCGATTCGCGAGCCCCGTATCTTCGAGAAAGCCCCGCCGCAAACAGCTGACCGACAGCTTTTCCGGCATCGCGCGCCGCACCGTTTGGTCCGGGTCCGCGACACCGCGCGCCAGACGTTTTGCGAAGCGAGCGGCATTGCGCGGGAAACGCCCCTCGGTTTCCGCGAACAGCAAGCGATATGCGCGGCGGCTGTGCAGTTCGTCGGCGAGGTGCTTGGCGGAGCCTGTCACCATCTCGTCGCCCCCGAAGCCGGAGAGGATCGTGCGGATGCCCAGCCCCTGCGCCTGATCGTAGAAGGCGGGATAGACGAGCGACTGCGCATGCTCGGGCGGATGGCCGAGGACCTTGAGCGACCTCGTGAAGGCATCACCCAGCCCCAGCATCTTCGGCCGCAGGAGCACGTGGGGATGCGGCACGTCGCATAGGGCCGACAGGGCGCGAAGCTGCGCAGGCTCCAATGCGTTCGTGACCATCGCAAAGGTGTGGAAGTCGGCCCGGTCGTGCGGGAGCACTTCGGCAAGACGCGCGACGACGGAGGAAGAATCGAGCCCGCCCGAGCTTTCTGCCCCGACCAGAAACGCGCTGGGGGCGCGCACCTCGACCGCGCGGTCGAAAGCCTCGCGATAGCGCCCGACCCATGCGGGATCGCGCGTGGTCGCGTGCGGGGCCGACAGGTCGAAATCGAAATAGCGCCGCTGGTCGATCGCGCCGTCCGGCTCCATCGTCATCCGGTGGGCGCGAGGGAGCTTGCGCACTTCTTCGAAAGCCGACCGGTCGTCGGCGAAATTGAAATAGGAGACGACCAGCGCCATCCATTGCGCGCTCGGGGTCAGGGCCAGCCCGTGTGCCGCGCGCATTGCGGCCGCCGATGTGGCGACCATCAGGTGATTATCGGTCACGGTGTAGAACAGCGGCTTTGCGCCCATGGCGTCGCGCGCGCAGAAAGTCCGCCCATTGCGCGGATCAAAGATCAGGAAGCTGAAATCGCCCTCCAGTTCCCCCGCGCAGTCGTCGCCCCACTGCGCGTGCGCGGCCAGAATGATCTGCGGATCGGTCAGTTCGGGCCTTAAGGTCAGGCGCAGCGTCGCACAAAGTTGCTCGCGATTGTCGAGCCGCACCCAGCCGGCGATCACGCGCCCGGTGCGCCCGCAGACCTGAGGCGTGGCTTCATGGAGCGACGCAGGCGTGTTGTGATGCGCCGCGTGGCAGATCAGCGCGCGCTCGTTCTCCCAGCACCCCGCGACATCGGCGGGCGTGAAGGGCGTCAGCGCAGCGAGCAGCGCATCGGGGTCGGCCAGATCGCGCGGCGAGGCCGGTGGCTTGCGCGCTATGATCGCGGCGAACATGCCCGGTCAGTCGGCGGCGACCACGAGGCCTTGCGCCAGCATGTCGGACAGAAACCGCGCGACGATCCCTTCGAGATCCTCGACCTCACCCGTTTCGAAATCCTCTTCGATCGAGGCGACGAGTTCGGGCATGGTCCGCGGCTGCGCCAGCTGCGCCCATAAATGCCCGCCGGAGCCGCTGATCGCGAAGTAGGACCCCTTCTCGACATGCATCATCACCAGTTCCCCATCCATGTCGGTGGTGACGACATCCCTGGTGCGGATGAATTTCTGGTCGGGCGCAATCATCGTGTCACTCATCCTTGGTCAGCGATCCTTCGGCCTGGCGTTGATCGATCCGCCGCTCTGGCTCGGCGATCGCTGAGTGAAGCGCAAGCAACTTGTCGATCTGGCGGTCTATCTCGAAACCTTGTGCGGGACGCATCAGCCGGACCATCTGCGTGGTGGAAGCGAGTTCGGCGATCCGTCCCAGCAGCCGTGTCTCGATCCCCATCGCCGCATAGTACTCGGGCCGGAACACATTGTTGCGCAGCACGGTGAAACGATCGGCCCCGGTGATTTCTTCCAGCGCCTCATCCCCCCGCTCCGAGGGTTTCAGGCAGACCAACAGGCCGATGCGGGCAGGCGCAGCGCGATCGTGGCCGCCCAGCGGAAGGTTCCACTTCGCATCCTGCGGGCGCACGCGAGAGAGCGGCGCGGTATCGATCCCCAGCCGCCGCGCCGAATCGTCCCACAATTTCGCGCGGGCTAGACCGGGCAGGATCGTAGCGCCCTCGCCGATGGGGCAGACATCGTCGGCGAGGCAGCGATGGCCGCGCAGCATCATCGCCACCGCCATGGTCGATTTGCCCGCGCCGGAATCCCCGATGCAGGCGATCGCCGTATCGCTGCCCTGCGGCACGACCGCGTTCGCATGGAGCACCAGGAACCCGCGCTGCATCATGATCGCTGCAAGCCCCGAGCCGAGCAGGAACAGGCGCACTTCGTCTTCGTGGACGCCCGGGTACGGGCGATAGGCGATCGTGTGCCCGCCCGTGATCAGCATAGTCAGCGTGCCCGGAAAATCGAGCCACAGCTCCCCTTGCGACCCGCGCACGAAGGTGGCGACATCGGTCGGATCGCCGCCGGTCGACTCGGGGACCGGCCCCTGCCGGATCGTGATATCCGCCGGCCGGCGCGAAGCGGCAGGGGCCAGTTCGGGCAAGGCAATGTCGCTCGCCACGGCGAGGCCGTAAACCTGTCCGGCAAGGTCCGGAAGTGGGCAAGAGGATGGCATGTGCGGTGGCAGACGGCGCGCTGTCTTGTTGTGGTTACCGATACGACAAGCGGCCACGAAAGCCCTATGCCGATCCTTGCGGCATGCCTATCATACGGGTGTGGGGGCAGCGAGGCGAAACGTGACCCAGGCGATTTTACACAAGCTGAAGGCGGTATCGAAGCTCCCGGGCCGTTCGGCGGTGCTTGCACTGATCGCCTGGTGCCTCCTGTGGCCGAGCCGCCTCATCGTGACGGTCGTGCCCATTCGCAAGCTCTCGCGCCTGCTTGGCGCGGATCGGGGCTTGCCCTTCCAGAGCGTGGACATCGATGCCGCGCAGCACCGCAGAGCGGTTCGCATGCGCCGGGCGATGAAAATCGCCGCGCGCTTCAGCGGGGTCAGCGACGATTGCTATCCCCAGGCGTTGGTCGCGCATGCGCTGCTGCGCGTGATGGGCGTGCCGCATGCGGTCCTGTTCGGCCTTCGCCGGGCGCAGAGCGACGCCGCCATGGATGCCCACGCCTGGGTGATGGCCGGTGACGTGACGGTATGCGGCGGCGGCGCGATCCCCCATTATACCGTGGTGCGCTGTTTCTCGAGCGACTGAGAAGGGCGCGGGAAAGCGCCTCGGCTAATCGGTGCGGTGCACCCAGCAATTCACCGAAAAGCGCCCGTCCGCCCATTCGCCCGAGGGAACGGACACGGGCAACACCTCGTGCAGGAACATCGACGGGAAGAGAACCATCGTGTTGTCTTCCGGATCGACCGTGATCGATCCGCTGCGATCGAGCGAATAGAGCTTCAGCTGGCCGCCCGAAAATGCCGCAGGCGTCCGCGAATAGTAATAGACCGCGCTGATCACCCTGCGCGAGCTTTGGGGCCCGCGATTGGTATCGATATGCGCGGTGAACAATGCGCCGTCGCCGCTGTGGACCGATTCGATCTCGAACCAGCGCTCGGCGGGAAATTCGACCCCGGTCGTCGCCTCGATCATGCTCTGGAGCGACACGAGCTTCGCCTCGAATATCTCGCGGAAGGCTTTCGGCAGCTTGCGGACATGCGAATGGCGCACACTCGGATCGACCTGGCCGTTGACGCGCGTCATGTCCTCTTCGTATCGCGATATGGTGCTGGATTGATAAAGCGCCTGCGCCTCGAGCGTTTCGGCCAGCAGCGCGGCGTGCTCCTCCGGCGGCAGGAAACCGCGCTCCACATGCACGCGCGGCAGGCGGGCCATGATCCTCGAGCCTGGGCTCTTCACCGAGCTGTCCGACGCCTCCATCGCGCCCGAATATCAAGCGCGACACAAGCCGACAAGCAGCGTTGCGCTGCCCGTCAGATCGCGATCCAGCCCAGCGCCTTGGCGCCCATCCACAGGCCCATGCCGATCATGAACAGGTTCTCGGTCAGCGAGACGAAGCCGAGCGGCACGTTGCTGCCCCCGCCCACGCAGGCGCATTTGAGCTCGCGCTTGTCGACGTAGACGGCCTTGAACACGCTGACCGCGCCGATGGTCCCGATGAACAGCGCAATGGGGACCGAGACGATCGGCAGCGCATGCGCCACCATCAGCACCCCGGCCAGCGCTTCGCCGAAGGGATAGAGGAAGCCGTAGCGCACCCAGCGCCGCGCCAGCAGGTCGTAGTTGAGGAACATGGTCGAAAAGCTGCGCACGTCCTGCAGCTTCTGGATCGCGAGCAGCGCCATCGAGAGGCTGACGAACCACTCGGCGGCCTGCACCGTGAAGACCGTGTCGAAGACATACCAGCTGATCGCGAGGGCGAGCAGGAAGGCCACGCCGAAAATCGCGATGACCGGCTGATAGCTGGTCTCGCCTTCCTTGGGTTGGCTGCGCGACTTGCCGAAATATGCGCGCAGATCGTCGTAGCCACCGATCCGCTCGCCATCGATAAAGGTCTGCGGCGTGGTTTCGACGTTGTGTTTTTCCTTGAAGGCGTCGGTCTCCTCGCGCGTTTCGAGGTGATGATCCTCGATTTCGAACCCCTCGCGCTTCAGCAGGTCGACGGTCTTGAGACCGAAAGGGCACAGATGGTCGGGCATGACCATCCGGTAGACGGTGGCTTTCTTGCTGCTCACGATGCGCTCCCGGGGTAGCTGGCCCACACGCTGCGGCCTTCAGGCCCGAATGCGACGACCTGGAAGGGCTGGCGGTGATTGCCGTGCTCCATCCCCGGCGAGCCCATCGGCATTCCCGCGACGGCCAGCCCCTTCACGCCTGCCGGTCGCTCGGCAAGCAGCCGCTCGACATCGGCAGCGGGCACATGGCCTTCGATCACGTAGCCTTCGACGATCGCCGTGTGGCACGACTGCAGATCGGCGGGTACACCCTTGGCGGCCTTCACCTTCGCCATGTCGGGATGCGCGACCCCCTTGAAGTCATGCTTGTCGCCCCGTTCGATGTGCTCGGCCCAGGCGAGGCAGCAGCCGCAATTCGCATCGCGATACATGGTGAAGCTGGCGGCCTGTGCGGCGCAGGCGGTCAGCGCCATGCCGAGCACCAGCGTGCCGGCGAAAGTGCGGCGCGCGATGGCCGATCCGAGTGTGGCAATCATGGAATTCTCCTCTTGGAAATGGGCACGCACCTAGCGCTTCGTCTTCTCGAACAGCGTCACCAGTTCCTCGAACTTCTCGCGCTGCTCGGCCTCGTCGCCGCTGGCGATGGCTTCGGCGACGCAACAGGCGGCGTGATCCTTCAGGACCTGCGTCTCGACCTTCGCCAGCGCCGACCGGATCGCCTGGATCTGGTGCAGGATGTCGATGCAATAGCGATCGCTCTCGATCATCTGCGCGACGCCGCGCACCTGCCCTTCGATCCGGCTCAGCCGATTGATCTTCGCGCTCTTCATGTCCGACATGGCCCAAGGTCCGATTGTAATACCCTATGGGGGTATATATGGCCCGTATCGGATTTTCAATCGGAAGCACCATCGCATGGTCCAACTGTCCCGCCGCACCCTCATCCGCAGCACCGCCGCGCTCGCCGCCGTGTCTGCCCACCCCATGCCCGCATGGGCGCGCGGACAATCGCTGGGTCACGCCCGCAACGGGTTCGGCGAAGTCTCGGGCGAGGAGATCGAGCTCACCATCGGCAACCACCATTTCAGCACCGGTGATCGCTCGGGCCACGCGGTGGCGGTGAATGGCACGGTGCCCGGGCCGCTCGTCCGCCTGCGCGAAGGCCGGAACGTGCGGCTCAACGTGACCAACAATCTGGCCGAAGACAGCTCGATCCACTGGCACGGCCTGCTGGTGCCATTCCAGTTCGATGGCGTGCCCGGCGTCAGCTTCCCCGGCATCCGCCCGGGCGAGAGGTTTACCTACGAATTCCCGATCCGGCAGAGCGGCACCTATTGGTGGCACTCGCACTCGGGCCTTCAGGAGCAGGCCGGGCACTATGGTCCACTCGTGATCGAAAGCGCCGATCCCGATCCGCGCTACGACCGCGATTACGTGGTGCTGTTGAGCGAGTTCACCCCGATCCATCCGCACGAGATCATGCGCAAGCTCAAGGTGGGCGAGCACTACTTCAACTATCAAATGCAGACCGCGACCGAGGGCGAGATGTCCGGCGCAATGCGGCGCATGTGGGGCCAGATGCGGATGAACCCGCGCGACATCTCGGACGTGACGGGCAGCACCTATACCTTCCTCATCAACGGCCACGGCCCGGCGGACGACCTGCAATTCGCCTTCCGTGCGGGCGAGCGGGTGCGGCTGCGGATCATCAACGGATCGGCGATGACGTTCTTCAACGTGCGCATCCCCGGCGTGCCGATGACGGTGATCGCCGCCGACGGACAGGACGTCGCCGAGGTCGAGGTGGACGAGTTCCAGATCGGCGTCGCGGAAACCTACGACGTGATCGTCAGCCCGCCCGACGGCAGCCATGCGATCGTCGCCGAGGCGATGGACCGCAGCGGCATGGGCGTTGCCAGCCTGACCAGCCACAAGGGCCATCGCGCTTCTCCGCCGCCGCTGCGCGAGCCGGTAACGCTGACCATGGCCGACATGGGCATGATGGACCACGGCGGCATGGCCGGGATGGAAGGCATGGACCACTCCATGCGCGATACCTCCACCCTGCCCGCTGATGTAAAGGTCGGCCCCGGGCTCGACATGGTCTCGCCCATGCCGATGGACCGGATGGATTTCCCCGGCCTTGGCCTCGACACGGTCAATCACCGCGTGCTGCGCTACACCGATCTCAAGGCCAAGCGGATCAACCCGCATCGCGAGGTGGACCGCGAGATGCGCATCCATCTCACCGGCAACATGGAACGCTACATGTGGAGCTTCGACGGCAGGAAGTTCACCGCCGTCACCGACGATCCGATCCGCTTCGGGTTCGACGAGCGGGTGCGCGTGACGCTGGTCAACGACACGATGATGGCGCACCCGATCCACCTGCACGGCCATTTCTTCGAGCTGGTCAACGGCGCGGACCATATGCACCAGCCGCTGAAGCACACCGTGGTCGTCCAGCCGGGCGGCACCGCGACCTTCGACCTGACCGCCAACGAGCCGGGCGACTGGGCCTTCCACTGCCACCTGCTCTACCACATGCATGCAGGCATGATGCAGGTGGTGACGGTGCGGCCCTTCCCGGCGGGAGACGGCGCATGATCCGCGCGATGCTTCTCGCCGGGGCCGTGCTGCTGCCCGTCCCGCTCGCCGCGCAGGATCATGCGACGCATGGCGCCGAGCCCGCCGCGCAGCCCGCCATGGATCATTGCGCCATGGGCCATATGCCGCCTGAGCAGTGCGGTAAGCAAAAAGAGACTGAACCGGCTCCGGCGATGGACGACACCATGTCAGGCATGGACCATGGCTCTCACGTAGCGATGACCGATAAGTCCGCGGCGGGAGCCGCTCCGGAAGAGGCCGTTCCCGCGCGTGCGCTGGAAGGGCCGCGCCATGCCGCCGACGCGATCTGGGGCGAGGAAGCAATGGCGCCCGCGCGCCGGGAACTCGCCCGCGGCAATGGCGGCATGACCACCGGCATGGTGCTTGTCGAGCGGCTCGAGGCGCGCAATCCCACCGATGGGGGTGAGACCGGCTACCTGTGGGATGCGCAAGCCTGGTACGGCGGCGACCTCAACCGCTTCGTGCTCAAGACCGAGGGCGAAGGAGAGATCGGCGGCGCATTGGAAGACGCCGAGATCCAGGCGCTCTACAGCCGCGCGGTCGGGCCGTTCTTCGACTTGCAGGTGGGTGTGCGGTTCGATCCCGAACCCGACAATCGCACGCATCTGGTGCTCGGCGTAGCGGGTCTTGCGCCCTACATGTTCCATGTCGACGGCGCGCTGTTCCTGTCCGACCGGGGGGAACTGACAGCGCGGGTCGAGGCGGAATACGACCAGAAAATAACCCAGCGCCTGATCCTCCAGCCCCGGATCGAGGCGGAGTTCGCAGCGCAGGATATCGCGGAACGCGAGATCGGCGCAGGTGTCACCAGGATCGAGCCGGGCCTGCGCCTGCGCTACGAGATCGCGCGCGAGTTCGCGCCCTATGTCGGTATCGAATACGAGGCGAAGCTGGGCGAAACAGCCGACCTCGCCCGCGCGGCCGGCGAAGACCCGGATGGCCTGAAAGCGGTCATCGGTCTGCGCACCTGGTTCTGACCGGGGCGTCGCGGCGCGCCGTCAAGCGTAACCGCAGCCTCCGCTTTCGCGCCGACCCGCATAGGCGGTCGCCAGCAAAGGCGCAGCTATACTTATGTTTTCATGGTAAAAAACTGGATGCCCCGTGAGGATTCGAACCTCAATAGACAGAGTCAGAGTCTGCAGTCTTACCATTAGACGACGGGGCAAGAGCCGTGCGGAAACGATCGCGAAGGCGAGTCTCCGGCTGGGCGAAGCGCGCATTTAGAAAGCCATGGGCGCAGCGTCAAGCACTCAAACTGCTGCCAGCCTTGCCGAAATGCGCCTGGCCGGTTAGCATTGGTGCCAGGTCCCCGCAGGATTTAGGCTGCGGGAGGAATGGAAAAAGTATCATGGCGGACATCGTGCCGCCGGACGATGGCAAGAGGGCTTGCAACACGGAGGGCGATACGTCCGGCGAGGTGACCGAAAAGCGGCACCTCCACTCTCCGAAGCCCGCCGAACCGCGCAGGCGCCCGCGTTCCACCGAGGGCAGGCGGCGCAATCCGGCATCCAAGCAGCCGTCGACCGGCAAACACCAGCCTGCCGGCGCGCATCAACCCGCAGGCCGCCGGCCCGCCCGCTACGGGCGACAGGCCTATGCGGCGCTGGACCTCGGCACAAACAATTGCCGCCTGTTGATCGCGCGGCCCTCGGGACAGGATTTCACGGTGATCGACGCCTTCAGCCGGGTCGTGCGGCTGGGCGAAGGGCTCGCGCTGTCGGGCAGATTGTCGGACGAGGCGATGGACCGCGCGCTCGGCGCGCTGCATGTCTGCGCGGAGAAGCTGCGGCGCCGCAATGTCTTCCTCGCCCGCTCGGTCGCGACCGAGGCATGCCGCAGGGCAGCCAATGGCGAACGCTTTATCGAGCGGGTGCGCGAGGAAACGGGCATCGCGCTCGACATCATTTCCGCACAGGAAGAGGCGCGGCTGGCGGTGCTCGGCTGCCACGTCCTGCTCGAACAGGGCGATGGCCCAGCGCTCATCTTCGATATCGGCGGCGGATCGACCGAGCTCATCCTCGTTGGGCCCGGCGAAGGCGCGATCCCGCGCATTCTCGACTGGCAGAGTGTGCCGTGGGGTGTCGTCTCGCTGACCGACACGGTGATGCGCGAAGGCCAGAGCGCCGAGAGCGAGGCAGACCGCCTCGCGCTCTACGCCGCGATGCGCCAGACGGTGGACGACAGCTTTGCACCTTTCGCGCAGCGCATTGCCGATGCCGCGGAAGATGAGGATATCCGCCTGCTCGGCACCAGCGGCACGGTGACCACGCTGGCCAGCCTCCATCTCGAGCTGCCCCATTACGACCGGCGCGCGGTCGACGGGCTGATCGTGCCCTCGGCCTCGATGCGGAACATCTCCGCACGGCTTTCGCGCCTGAGCCTCGAAGAGCGCGGGCGGGTGCCGTGCATCGGGCACGACCGGGCGGAACTGGTGGTGGCGGGCTGCGCGATCCTCGAATCGATCCTCGACCTGTGGCCCGCCGACCGGCTGGGCGTCGCCGACCGGGGCATCCGCGAAGGCATCCTGCGCAGCCTGATGGCGGCCGATTTTGCAGGCCCGGGGACGGGCCAGACTTCCAATAGGAGCGCAAGCTAAGATGGGCAGATCACGCAGTGATCCCGACAAGCGCGTGCGCACCGCGAAGCGGCGCACCGCGTCGTCCACGCGCTGGCTGGAGCGCCAGCTCAACGATCCTTACGTAAAGGAAGCGAAGGCTGCGGGCTATCGCAGCCGCGCGGCCTTCAAGCTGATCGAGCTGGACGAGAAATTCGGCATCCTGCGCGGGAGCGAACGGATCGTCGACCTCGGCATCGCGCCGGGCGGCTGGGCGCAGGTGGTGCGCAAGCAGCGCCCGCAGGCGCGCATCGTCGGCATCGACCTGCTGCCGACCGAACCGATCGAGGGCGTTGCGATTCTGGAGATGGATTTCATGGCGGACGAAGCACCCGACCGAATCATGGAACATCTGGGCGGCGCGCCCGATCTGGTGATGTCGGACATGGCGGCCAATACCGTGGGCCACAAGCAGACCGACCACCTGCGGACCATGGGCCTCGTCGAAACCGCCGCCGATTTCGCGATTGCGACGCTGACGCCCGGCGGGCAGTTCATCGCCAAGGTGCTGGCCGGGGGCACCGATGCCGAATTGCTCACGCTGCTCAAGCGCAACTTCAAAACCGTGAAACACGCCAAACCCCCGGCGAGCCGCAAAGGCTCGTCCGAGTGGTATGTCGTCGCCCAAGGCTTCAAGGGCTAGTTTTCGAAACTAACGCGTCGGACGCGTCGGCGGTCAGCCGCCGACGCGAAAGAACCTAGTTCTCGCCCGCAGCATTGGCCGCAGGCACCGGCTGGTCCGCGCCCATCGCGCCCGCAGCTTCGGCCTCGCCCGCATCGGCGCCTTCGACTGCGCCGGGACCTTCGCCCGCACCGTCGACCTCGTCACCTGCCTCTTCGCCTGCATCCTCGGGCTCAGGCTCGGGCAGCGGCGGGCCTCCGCCATTTTCGAGCAGGTAGAGAATCACATTGGCGCGATCTTCCGGATTCGAAAGGCCGGCAAAGCTCATCTTGGTGCCATTGGCAAAGGCGCGCGGGCTGGTGAGCCACGCGTCCATGTTCTCGAAGTCCCACTCGCCACCATGGCCCGACAGCGCAGAGCTGTAGGCGAAGCCGGCAGCATGCTGGCCGATGCCCGTGCCCATGACGCCGTAGAGATTGGGGCCGATCCCGTCGGCGCCACCCTGGGCGATCGTGTGGCACGCGGTGCACTTGGCAAACACGCCTTCGCCCGCAGACGCGCTGCCCGAAGCGAGCAGAGTGGCGAGCGAGGGCCCGCTATCGGCGCCGCCCTCTTCCTCTTCGGACTCGATGAAGAAGCCCGGCTGCGCGCCTTCGGGCAGTTCGTGATCGTCGGCCTTGAAGTACATCGAGCTGAGGCTCGACGCGCCGAGGGCGATGATGCCCGAGAACAGGATCCACCCGAAAGCGGTGTTGCGATCGTCTTTCATCGAATTATGCCTGGCCAAGTCTAATGGGAAAGGGTGCGCGCGCGATCTAGCCACCACTCGGGATATGCGCAAGTGCCACGGACCCGGTCCCGAAGCTGCATGCCCCATAAGGAACGGCTTGCGGCACCGGTTGGCGCATGCCAAGCCTCGCACCTGTGACGATCGGGGCAGGCACGGATGAGGGGGCACAGGAAGCCTGGCGCGCGGTACGCGACGATTCCGACATCCAGTTCGAGCCCCTGCCTCCGCCCGAAATGCCCGAAACACCCGCATGGCTGCGCGCCATCGCGGAATTTCTGGCGGAGATCTTCGCCCCTCTCGCCCATGCCTTCGTCGGCGCGTGGCCGGTGCTGCAATGGGTTCTCGTCGCGGTCGGGGTGATCCTGCTGGTGCTGCTGATCGCGCGCATTCTGGGCGTGCCGCTCGCCCGGCTGCACGGCAAGGCGCCCAAGGACGAGCCCGATCTGGTGCCCGACCGCGAAGAAGCGCAGAGCCTGCTGAGCGATGCCGACGCGCTGGCCGCGCAGGGCCGCTACGGCGAGGCGGTGCGCCTGCTGCTCGCCCGTTCGATTCGCCAGATCGCACACCGCCGCCCCGATCTGGTCCAGCCCTCCAGCACGGCGCGCGAACTTTCGCGAATTGAGGCGCTGCCCGAGGCTGCGCGGCGCGCCTTCAGCGCCATAGCCCGCGCCGTGGAGCGCGCGCTGTTCGCACTCGAAGACCTGAGCGAGCGCGACTGGCACGAGGCCCGCGCCGCCTATGCGGATTTCGCGCTGGAGGGTCGCTGAGATGGCTGCGGTCCCGACGCAGGGCGCATCTGGGGGTGCAACCGGGGGCGCATCCCGCGCGGCTTTCGGCAAGCGCGGCACGCTGGCGCTGGTCGGATTCGCGGTGATCGCGTTCGTCGCCTTCCTCTATCTTACCGGACAAGGCGGCCTTTCCGGCTCTGCCAATAATGGCCGCGCCCATGCGGCCGGAACCGGGCTGAACGGATTCGTCGGACTGACCCGGATGCTGGAAGCGGACGATGTGAGTGTGATCCGCTCGCGCGATCGCGGCGCGCTCGACACGCCGGGTCTGCTGGTACTGACCCCGCCGAGCGAGGTGGACGGCGAAGAGCTGAGCGGGATCGTCGATCGCCGCCGCACCATTGGCCCGACGATGATCATCGCGCCCAAGTGGTTCGCGATGCCCGCGCAGGAGCGCGCCGCCAAGCGCGGCTGGGTGCGCCTGACGGGCGCGAGCGGCGATTGGGAGATCGAGATCGCCGGGCGCACGATCGAAGTTGCGGGCGAGACCGACCGCAAGAGTGCAGCCCGGTGGGAGGGGCTGGGCCGCGAGGGCACCATGCCGAGCGAGCAGACCTTGTCGATGGTCGGCTCCGACAGTGCCCCGGGAGCCATCGCACCGCTGGTTACCGATGCGCAAGGCAACATCCTCGCCGGATACCTGGCCGACGACGGCAGCTATCTGGACGGCGACCTCTATCTCGATCCGGATTCGGACGACGCGACGGCCGTCTATGGCGTGATGCTGGTGGCCGAGCCGGACCTCGTCAACAACTGGGGCCTTGCGGACCGCACCCGCGCCGCCGCGGCGCGCGAGCTGGTCGCCATTGCCCGCCAGGGCACCGAGGAATCGGTCCGGTTCGATCTGACGCTCAACGGCCTGGGCGGTTCGCGCAACCTCCTCACCCTCGCGTTCGAACCGCCGTTCCTCGCCGCCACGCTGACCCTGCTGCTGGCGCTCGCCATCGCGATGTGGCGCGCCTTCAACCGCTTCGGCCCCTCGCTGCGCCCCGCGCCCGACATTGCGCCGGGCAAGAGCCAGCTGGTCGCCAACGGCGCGCAGGTGATCGGGCGTAGCGGAAGGTGGCACCTGCTGCGCGATCCCTATGCCAACCTCGTCGCCACCCGCGCCGTCCGCCGGCTCGGCCTGCGCGAGACTCCGGGGCAGAGCGCCGAGGAAACGCTGCACGAACGCGGCGAACACGATCTTGCAAACGCCATTACCGCCCTGCGCAATGCGCGCGGGCGAGCCGAAACCCTGCGTGCCGCCCGTGGGCTGCGCGCATCAGAAAGGACGACCCAGCAATGACGCAAGCTCTCGAAACGCTTCGCGGCCTCGCCGCCGATGTGAAGGCCGAAATCGGCAAGGCGATCGTTGGCCAGGAAGAGGTGATCGACCATCTGCTGGTCGCGCTGATCGCGCAGGGCCACGTGCTGATGGAGGGCCCTCCGGGCACGGCCAAGACCTTCCTTGCGCAATGCTTCGCGCACGCTACGGGGCTCGACTACGGGCGCATCCAGTTCACGCCCGACCTCCTGCCGGGCGATATCCTGGGCTCCAACCTGTTCAACTTCCAGACCAGCCAGTTCACGCTGACGCGCGGCGCGATCTTCACCGAACTGCTGCTGGCGGACGAGATCAACCGCACCCCGCCCAAGACGCAGGCCGCGCTGCTCGAAGCGATGCAGGAGCGCCGCGTGACGCTGGACGGCGAGACGCATGTGCTGCCCGACCGCTTCATGGTCGTGGCGACGCAGAACCCGATCGAGAGCCAGGGTGTCTATCCGCTGCCCGAGGCGCAGCTCGACCGCTTCCTGTTCAAGCTGATCGCCGCCTATCCGACCGAAGAGGAAGAGGCGAACATCGTCGCCCGCTTCGGCGCCGAACAGGGCCCGCCCCGCCCCGAGACCTTCGGGATCGAGGCCGTGACCGGGCGCGAGGCGCTGCAGGAAAGCATAGCGAGCGTGAAGGCGGTGACACTGGCACCGGAGAATGTCGACTACGTCGTGCGGCTGGTGCGCGCGACCCGCGAACACGCCGACCTTGCCACCGGCGCAAGCCCACGCGCCGCCGTGCTGCTCGGCAATGCGGCCCGTGTGCGCGCCGCACTCGACGGGCGCGACTATGTGGTGCCCGACGATATCAAGGGCCTGGCGACGGCGGTGCTGCGGCACCGGCTGATCCTCTCCGCCGCCGCCGAGATCGAGGGCCGTGAGGTCGAGGCGATCGTGGGCGACCTGATCGAAAGCACGCAGGCGCCGCGCTGATCGCAATGGCCGCGCTGCTCCCCACCATCCGCACCGCGCGCCTCGTCGCGCTGGCCGCGCCGCTGGCGCTGGCGGTCGCGCTGCTCGCGCCGCAGGCGTGGCTGGCGGTGCCGGTGGTGGCGGGGATATTGCTGCTGCTGGTGCTGGTCGACGGCGCGCGCGCGGGCACGCTCAGCGAGTGGAAGCTGGAGCACGATGCCGATGTCGAGATCGGCCAGCCCTCTCCCCTGCGCGTCTCCGCCGATCTTTCCGGAACGCCGGGCTCGGCGCGCGCCGCGCTCTCGCTCGATCCGCGCATGGCTCCCGGCGGCCGGGTCGCGCTCGATCTGGCACCGGCGCAAGGCGTGTGGAGCGGCGAGGTGGATCTCGAAGCCAATCGGCGCGGGACAGCGGATGTCGACGGGCTCTGGCTCGCATGGGACGGGCCCTGGGGCCTCGGCGGGCGGCAGAAGCATATCGATCTCGACCGTGCGATCCGCGTCTGGCCCGATCTCTCGCCGATCCGCAGCCGCCCGTTGCAGGCGCTGCTGCGCGACGCGGAGCTGGGCATCATTTCGCGCAGGCGACGTGGGCAGGGCACGCAGTTCGAGGCGCTGACCGAATATCAGCCCGGGATGGACCGCCGCCGGATCGACTGGAAGGCGAGCGCGCGCCACGCCGCGCTCTATGCGCGCGAGAACGAGGCGGAGCGTAACAACCAGATCGTCTTCGCCTTCGATTGCGGGCAGGCGATGTGCGAACCGATCGACGGCCTGCCGCGCCTCGACCGCGCGGTGAGCGCAGGCCTGACCGCCGCCTATGTCGCGCTCAAGGGTGGCGACCGCACGATGCTGTTCGGCTTCGCCCGGCGGCCGGTGCTCGCCAGCCCCTTCGTCAGCGAGACGCGCGCCTTTGCCCGCCTGCAACAGGCCGCCGCCGGGCTGGATTACATGCAGGGGCAGGAAGCGAACTACACGCTGGCGCTCGCGACGCTGGCCGCCCGGCTCAAGCGCCGCTCGCTCGTCGTGCTGTTCTCCGACTTCAGCGACACCACCGCCGCCGAGATGATGATCGAGAGCCTCGCCCGTCTGACCAAGCGCCACGCGGTGGTCTTCGTCACACTCGAAGACCGCGAACTGGCAGGCTTCACCGAAGCCGAGCCGGACGATGTCGATACCATCGCCCGCGCGGTCACCGCCGATGCGCTCGCGCGCCAGCGCCAGCTGGTGCTGAGCCGGTTGCGCCGGATGGGCGTCGAGGTGATCGAGGCACCGCACGACAAGCTGGGCTTTGCGGTGATCGACCGCTACCTCGCCCTGCGCGCGCAGGAGGCGATCGCCGGATGAAAACGCCTCTTATTTCTGGCACGATCCGCAATCCCTTCGCGGCGAAACCGCTGCCCGAACAGCCCGACATCGAGGCCGCCGCGCTCAGGTCCGACCGTTTCCGGCTGGAGCGCGAAGGCGACTGGCGGCGGCTCGAACGGATCGTCTCGCGGCTGGAGAAGAACAGCATCCGCCGTCTTTCAGACGAGGATATCGCCGACCTGCCGGTGCTCTACCGCCAGGCCGCCTCCAGCCTTGCGGTCGCGCGCGAAACCTCGCTCGACGCGGCGACGCTCAGCTTCCTCGAGGATCTGGTCGAGCGCGCGTGGTATCAGGTCTACGGCCCGCGCAACGGTCTCTTCCGCTGGCTCGGCAGGTTCTTCCGCGGTGGCTGGAGCCGTGCGGTCCGCCGCATCTGGATCGACATCGTCCTCGCCGCTGCGGCGATGATCGCGGGCGTGGCGGCAGGCTGGCTGCTCGTCGCGCGCAATGTCGAATGGTATTTCACGCTCGTTCCCGGCGCGCTGGTCGGCGGGCGCATGCCGGGCGCGAGCCGCGCGGAGCTGGCGCAGACGCTGGCGATAGAAGACAGCGCGGGCGGCCTCTCCGCCTTCGCCGCCTATCTGTTCTACAACAATGCGAGCGTCTGTATCCTCGCCTTCGCGCTGGGCTTCGCCTTCGGCGTGCCCACGCTGCTGCTGCTGATCTACAACATGGCGATGCTGGGCGCGATGATGTGGCTGTTCGGCTCGGTCGGCCTGCTGCCAGAGTTTCTCGCCTGGCTGAGCGTCCACGGCACGACCGAGTTCGCGGCGATCCTGCTGGCGGGCGCAGCGGGCGTGCATGTGGGGCGGCAGATGGCCTTTCCGGGCACGGCGAGCATCCTCGCCGCCACGGCGGAGGCGGGCCGCCGGGCCGCGCTGGTCATGCTCGGCTGCATTTTCATGCTGATCGTGGCCGCCCTTCTCGAAGCTTTCCCGCGCCAGCTTGCGGGGTTCGAAACGCGCGCGCTGATCGGCGCATTGATGCTGATCGTGTGGCTCGCGCTGTTCACACTCGTCGGACGCGACAAGGCCGAACGCGGCAGGGCCGAACGCGGCGGGGCTGGCCGCCGTGCCCGGCAGGAGGACGCGGCATGAGTGCGGCACGGCGCGACGCTGAGGAAAAGCGGCGGCGACAGGTCGTCACGCCCGAAGGCGTGCCGCTGGACATCGTTCTGGCCACGAGAGGCTCGCGCCTGCTCGCGCTGATCCTCGATTACACGTTCATCTCCCTGACGATCTTTCTCGTCACGGTGGCGCTGATCTTCCTCGGCATCAATCTGGAGAAACTCGACCAGCTCGACAGTGGCGGCGGGGAGTTTCTGCTCGTGCTGTTCATCGTTTCGCTGTTCCTGCTGCTGAACGGCTATTTCATCTTCTTCGAGATGGGTCCGCGCGGCGCGACGCTGGGCAAGCGGATGGTGGGCATCAGGGTCGCCGCGAGGCCACAGGGGCAATCGGGCGAACGGCTGACCGCAGAGGCGATCATCGCGCGCAATCTGCTGCGCCAGATCGAAATCTTCCTGCCACTGAGCTTCTTCAGCGCGGCGGGCGAAGGCGGCGCCGGTTCGGCGTGGATCGTGGGATCGCTGTGGTTCGCGGTGTTCATGCTGTTCCCCTTCTTCAACCGCGACGCCCTGCGCGCGGGCGATGTCGTCGCAGGCACCTGGGTGGTCGAGGCTCCGCGCCGCAAGCTGGCCGATGCGCTATCGCTGCATCAGGGAACGCAGGCCGATGCCGCGCCCGCCTATCGCTTCGGCAACGAAGAGCTGTCGGTCTATGGCGAGTACGAGTTGCAGCAGCTCGAACGCGTGCTGCGCGATGGTGACGGCAAGACGCTGGAGGCCGTCCACGCGGCGATCGTGCGCAAGCTCGGCTGGCAGGCCGGATCGGGCGACGAGCGCGAGTTTCTGGAAGCGTTCTACACCGCGCTGCGCGCCAAGCTGGAAGGCGACATGCGCTTCGGCCAGCGCAAAGCGGACAAATATGCCGAGGCCGAACGCTGAGGGCTAGGAATGCCGGGCGGGCTCATGATTGCACTCGTCGCACCGCTCCGATAATATCGGTGGCGGAGAGAGACTTATGAGACACGCCCCGGCAATCCGCGATTACATCACCAATGGCGAAGTCGCCGCGCTGAGCAGGAAATCCGACTCACGCGCCGCGACGACCGTGCTGTTCCAGGCCGCGCTGGCGGTGGCTGCCTTCGCGGTGGCGATCGCGTGGCCCAATCCGCTGACGATCCCTGCTGCCATCATCGTGCTGGGCGGGCGCATCCAGGCTTTCGGGATCATCACGCACGACTGCGCGCATGGTGCGTTCTTCCGCACGCCCAAGCTCAACACCTTCGTGGGCAAATGGATCAGCGGCGCGATCGCGCACGTCCCGCTCGATCTCTATCGCCGCTATCATCTGAACCATCACAAGTTCGCAGGCACGCCCGACGATCCCGACAAGTGGATGGTGAAGGCCTACCCGGTCACGCGCGCATCGCTCAAGCGCAAGCTGATCCGCGACATCACCGGCCAGACCGGCTTTCGCGATCTGCTGGGCGAGATCAAGGGCTTCAAATGGAGCCAGACCGGCCCTTCGGTGCTGTTCCATGCGCTGCTGTTTGTGGCGCTGCTGGCGGTGGGCGCGCCCTGGGCTTACCTGATGTGGTGGGCCGCGCGGATCTTCGTCTATCCGCTGACCATGCGGCTGCGGCAGATTTCGGAGCATGGCGTGGCGAAGGATCGCGATGCGATGGACGCGCGGATCAATACCGGCACCACCATCCCGCGCTGGTGGGAGGCGCTGCTGCTTTCGCCCTGCAACGTGAACTACCACCTCGAGCATCACATCTTTGCGGGCGTGCCACCCTATCGGTTGGCGCAGCTGCACCACCTGCTGAAAGAACGCGGCTATTACCGCGACCACGACTGCATCGCCTACGGCTTCGGCGACGTGCTTCGCAGGGCGACACGGGCGGCCTGACCAAAAAGTCTCCCCTCCCCTTGGGGAGGGGTTGGGGTGGGGGTTCGCAACCATCGGCCTGGGCACCACCCCCTCCCAACATCTCCCTTAAAAGGGGGAGGAGCAGGTTGCGCCAAGCGCTTCCGGCGGATTTTCCTACTTCACGCGCACAAGCTAAAGTGGCGATGGCTCTTTCCCATCGTCCTCCCTCCGTCCCGCGCACGCACCACGCCACGGCCCCGCGCGGCGCAAAACCGGCAATGCGTCATCCGGCTTTCCGCAAGCCTTTGACAGACATGACTTTTCCCAGGGTGACACATGGGTGACACGTGTCACCCGTGTCGCGCGCGTCCGATCAGTCGCCCTAGATCGAACCTCGCGCACGACTTCTAAGCCCAAAACACCGAACCACGATCGGGTCTGGCAGACGCTCTACTCGCCCTCGCCGTAGATCGCGATCTCGCGCACGCCTTCGCTGGTCGAGCGGGCGCGATACATGCCGAGCGTGTTGAAGCTGAAGATCGCGTCGCCATCGGGAGTGACGAGGATCACGCCGCCATCGCCGCCGAGTTCCTCGACCTCCGCCAGAACCTCATCGGCGATAAGCTGCGCCTCGTCCGTTGCAAGGTGGAGCGGCCCCCAGCACTCACGGAACACGCCTTCTTCCCCGGACAGTCGACCTGTTCGGCCACTCGGAGATAGCGAATCTCCGTACAAATCTCCTGCGCCACGCCGACGCGGATAAAGAACTCGCCCCACCCGGTCGCGGAGACCGCGCAAGAGCGGTTGTCGGCATAGGTCCCCGCACCGATCACCGGCGCATCGCCGATCCGGCCCCAGCGCTTGCCGGTCATCCCGCCCGTGCTGGTCCCCGCCGCAAGGTTGCCTTCCATATCGAGCGCGACCGCGCCGACCGTGCCGAACTTCAGATCGACGTCGATGGACGACAGCGCCTCGGCCTTCATCCGTTCGAGCGACTGCCGGCGCGCATCGGTCGCGAACCATGCGTTCGGCACGCGCTCCAGAGCGGTGTCGTCGGCGAAGGTCTCCGCGCCCGCGCCGCTCAGGAACACGTGCCGCCCGTCGCGCATCACCTCCTGCGCCAGCAGGATCGGATGGCGCACCGTGCTAGTGCCGGTGATCGCGCCAGCCGCCCGCTCGCGCCCGTCCATCAGCGCGGCGTCGTGCTCGATGGTGCCATCCCAGGTGAACACCGCGCCGCGGCCCGCGTTAAACTTCGGATCGTCCTCCATCAGCGTGATCGCGGCGGTCACCGCGTCCATCGCGCTGCCGCCGCCCTGCAGGATATCCTCGCCAGCGCTCAATGCCGCATCGAGCGCGGCGCGATACTGCGCCTCCTGCTCGGCGCTCATATTCTCGCGCAGGATCGTGCCCGCCCCGCCATGGATCGCGAAGGACCAGCGCGGCTCGTCCTGATCGGAACCGTCCTGCGCCATCGCGGGCGCGGCGAACAGCATCGCGGCAAGTGCAAGAGCGAACCTGAAGTGCATGATTGATTCTCCCCGAAAACCGCGCCGATCATGCCCGCAGCCAGGCGCCCGGTCCAGCGCTTCCCCTTTTTCGTCGACGGCGTTAGTTCGGGCCCATGATCCTGCGACCTGCCACCCCTGAGGATACCGCTGCGCTCGCCACGCTGGGGCGAGAGAGCTTTTGCGCCGCATTCGAGCATCTCTACCGGCCCGAAGACCTCGCGACATTTCTCGCGGAGACCTATTCCGACGAGGCCGTGGCGGAAGAGATCGCGGATGATCGCTGCATCCACCGCCTCGCCGATGATGGCGCCAGGCTGCTGGGCTTCGTCAAGCTGCGCGCACCCAGTTGGTATTCCGAGTTTTCGGACGCCCCCAATCCGATCGCGCTGGGCCAGCTCTACACCCAGCCGGACCTGACCGGGCGGGGGATCGGGACAGCGCTGACGGACTGGGCGATGGCCGAAGCACGTGCGCGCGGCCACGACGCGGTCCAGCTGTCGGTGTGGAGCGAGAATTACCGCGCGCAGGCTTTCTATCATCGCTACGGCTTCGCCAAGATCGCCGATATCTCCTTCTGGGTCGGCGAACATCGTGACGACGAATTCCTCTTCGAGAAGCGGTTCTAGCGCAGACGCACGCGATCCGGCAGCGATGACCATTCGTCGAGAGCGGCCTTGCCAATCCCACGGCATGGGCGCACGCCCCGTGGCCGAACTGCAATCGGGGAACCGACATCATGAAGACCTTCGCCGCCGCCATCGCGCTCGTCGCGCTGCTCCCCGCCGCGCCCGCTTTCGCGCAAGCCGAAACGACGCAGAGCGCGCCCGCTGCGCAGCCCGACTGGGTCGAAACGAGCAATGCCTACACGGAAAAGCTGATCGCCTTTGAGGCGGAGTTCTATCCCGAAGGCGCTTCGTCGTCGGGTTACGAGCAGTATGACGGGCAGACCTTCGACTATTCGCTCGATTCAGACGAACGCTACGTCGCGGGTGCGAAGGCGCTGAAGGCGGAGTTTACCGCCGCGATGGCGCGGGAGAGCAATCCCTTCGTCAAGCAGGACCTCGCGATCCTGATCGACAGCCTCGAACGCAGCATCGCGTCGAGCGAACTGAACGACAAATACATGCTCGAATGGAGCGAGCTTCCGCAGAGCATCTTCTATTCGATCGGTTCGATGCTGTCGGACCAGACCGCGGAAAGCCGGCGCGCCTCGGCACTCGAGCTGCTGCGCAAGTATACCGGCGTCGAAGACGGCTACGAGCCCTATACCGAGCAGGCCAAGGCGCATTTCGAAGCCAGCCGGGGCCCAAATGGAGGTGGGGGAAAGATCGGGCCGTACCGGGTCGAGGTCGAGGAATCGATCGCCAAGATCCCGACCTTCGTCGCCGGGATTCGCGAGCTGTTCGACAAGTACGAGATCGACGGAGCGGACGAAGCGCTCGACGCGATGGAAGCGCAGTTCACCGATTACGGCGAGTGGACCCGCGAAACCGTGTTGCCGCAAGCCCGCGACACCGCCCGCCTGCCCGAAGAGCTCTATGCGCTCAACCTGCGCAATGTCGGGATCGACATGGACCCGCGCGAAGCGATGAGCCAGGCGCGCCGCGGCTTCTACGAAATCCGCGCCCAGATGGAGGCGCTCGCCCCGCAGATTGCGGAGAAGAACGGCTGGCCGGAAACGGACATGGCCGGGGTGATGAAGCGGCTGAAGCAGCAGACCATCCCCAACGACGAGATCGAGGAATTCTACCGCGGCATCAACCGCCAGCTCGAAGCGAAGGTGCGCGAGAACGACATCGTCAGCCTACCCGATACGCAGCTGCAGATGCGCGTCGCGAGCGCGGCGGAAAGCGCGGCCCAGCCCGCGCCGCACATGCGCCCGCCCCGGCTGATCGGCAACACGGGCGAACAGGGCACCTTCGTGCTCACCGTCGGCAACCCGACCGCCAGCGCGGACGATGCCTACGACGATTTCAATCACCCCGCCGCCGCCTGGACGCTCAGCGCGCACGAAGCGCGGCCCGGGCACGAGATGCAGTTCGCCGCGCTGGTCGAACAGGGCGTCAGCCTCGCCCGGATGCTCTACGCCTTCAACAGCGTGAACGTGGAAGGCTGGGCGCTCTATGCCGAGGCCGAGATGATGCCGCACGAGCCGATCGAAGGCCAGTTCATCGCCCAGCAGTTCCGCCTGCTGCGTGCGGCGCGCGCCTTCCTCGACCCGGCGCTCAACCTCGGCCTGATGACCCGCGACGAGGCAGAATACGTGCTGCGCCAGGAAGCGCTGTTCTCCCCCGGCATGACCAAGCAGGAGCTGGATCGCTACCAGTTCCGCAGCCCGGGGCAGGCGGGCGCCTATTACTACGGCTATCGCAAGCTGATCGACCTGCGCGTCGAAACCGAGCTGGCGCTGGGCGCGGCGTTCGACGAGAAGGCGTTCAACGACTTCCTGCTCGCCCAGGGGATCATCCCGCTCGAACTGATCGCCAAGGCGGTGCGTGAGGAATTCATCCCGGCACAGCGCGCCGGGGCCTGATCCTCACAGCCACTTCAGCCGCTTGAAGATCACCAGCAGCACCGCGATGATCGCCAGGCACGCGCACGCGACCCACCAGAACGCATCGCCATCGTTCACGCCCGGCATCCCGCCGACATTGATGCCGAGCAACCCGGTGAGGAAGCCCAGCGGCAGGAAGATGCCCGCCACGATGGTGAGCATGTAGGTCGCGCGTTCGTTGCTGGCGAGCGCGCGGGTGCGCAGCTCGTCCATCAGCACGACCGCGCTTTCCTTGCTGATGTCGATATCGTCGAGATAGCGGCGCAGCCGGTCGATCGTCTCGGCGATCTCGCGCCGGTCGTGCTCTTCGAACCAGGGCGGCGCCTCGCGGCTGATCGACTCCAGCGCGACGTGCTGCGGCCCCATGTGGCGCTGGAGCCCCAGACAATTGCGGCGGATGCTGGCGATCTTCTGCAGCATTTCTTCCGGATCATCGTCCATATCCTGCTCTTCGAGCGCGTCGATATGGTTGTTCATGTCGACGATCGAGGCATTCATCCGTGCCACCATCGCTTCGGTCAGCGCGGTGACCACCGCCCCCACGTCGCCCGGTCCCGCTCCGCGATCGATCTGCGCGAGGATCTGGCGCGGCGTCTGTAATGGGTGCCGCCGCAAGGTGATCAGGCGTACGCCGTCGCTCCACACCTGCATGCTGATCATGTCCTCGGGCTGCGCGCCGGGGTTGAAGTTGATCCCCCTCAGCGTCGCGACCAGCGTGTTCCCTTCGCGGAAGGCGCGCGGCCGGGTGTCGTCGCTGGTCAGCAGCTCGGCGGTGGGTTCCGGAATGCCGGCATGGTCCTGCAGCCATTCGTAGACGCCCGGCGTGTTGCGGCACAGGTGCATCCACAGCACGGGCCCGTCGGGGCGCGGCTCCCATTCCCGGATCCCCGCCCAGTCGATCGCGCGCCCGCCGCCCTGCCCGTCCAGCACGCGGGCGAACAGCAGCGGCGTGCCCGGTTCGAGTTCGGTCGGATCGTTCATCGGGCGATCATTGCCCCAGATGCGCGCGATTTCCTACCGGGACGATCGCATGTTAAGGACATTGCCATGTCAAGGGTCGCAAAATCGCAGCATCGCAGCCATATGACAGACGGCGAAGTCCACGAGCGACCCGCTGGTTTTCTTCCCCTGGACACTGTGTCAGGTGTGTCAGCAGTCCGGCACGAAAGACTAAGAGCATGAATGCAATCCGCCCCTGGCGCACGATCGAACGCCGCCAGTCCCGCCAGATCATGGTCGGCAATGTCGCCGTAGGCGGCGATGCGCCGATCACCGTGCAGACGATGACCAACACGCCGACCGAGGATGTCGGCGCGACGCTCGACCAGATCCGCCGGTGCGAGGATGCGGGCGCGGACATCATCCGCGTCTCGTGCCCCACCGAAGAGGCAACGCGGCATTTCGACAAGATCACCCGCGCGGCGAATGTGCCGATCGTCGCGGACATCCACTTCCACTACAAGCGCGCGCTCGAAGCCGCCGACAAGGGCGCGGCCTGCCTGCGGATCAACCCGGGCAATATCGGATCGAGCGAGCGCGTGGCCGAGGTCGTCCGCGCCGCCAAGGCCAATGGCTGCGCAATCCGGATCGGTGTGAATGCCGGCAGCCTCGAAAAGGACCTGCTGGAGAAATACGGCGAGCCTTGCCCCGAAGCGCTGATCGAAAGCGCGCTCGATCATATCAAGCTGCTGCAGGACCACGATTTCCACGAATACAAGGTGGCGGTAAAAGCCTCCGACGTGTTCCTCGCGGTCGCGGCCTATCACGGACTCGCCGAAGCAGTGGACTGCCCGCTCCATCTGGGCATCACCGAAGCGGGCGGGCTGATCGGCGGGACGGTCAAATCCTCGATCGGAATCGGATCGCTGCTGTGGGCAGGGATCGGCGACACGATCCGCGTCAGCCTCTCCGCGGAGCCCGAGCAGGAAGTGCGCGTCGGGTTCGAGATGCTGAAAGCACTGGGCCTGCGCACCCGCGGCGTCCGCGTCGTCTCGTGCCCGTCGTGCTCGCGCCAGGGCTTCGACGTGATCCGCACGGTCGAGGCGCTGGAAAAGCGGCTTGAGCACATCAAGACGCCGATGAGCCTTTCGGTTCTCGGCTGCGTCGTCAATGGCCCGGGCGAAGCGCGCGAGACCGACATCGGCATCACCGGCGGCGGCAAGGGCAAGCACATGGTCTACCTGAGCGGCGTGACCGACCATCATGTCGAAGACGAGAGCATGCTCGATCACATCGTGCGGCTGGTGGAAGAGAAAGCCGCGCGGATCGATGCGGGCGAGGACGTCGCGTTCGATCCGCACGCGGCACCGGCGGTGGAAGCGGCGGAGTGAAGCGCCTCGCAACGCTGGCAATGCTGGTCGCGGTGCCGCTGTTGCCGGGCCCTGCCCTCGCCGAGACAGTGGCAGGAGTGCCGGACGCGGCACCCTACGATGAAAGCGTAAGCGAAGCGGAACAGGCGCAAGCGCTGGAGCGCACGATCGCCCAGCTTGAACCGGGACAAAAGGTGCTCGCGGTGTTCGGCGCGAACTGGTGCCACGACAGCCGCGCGCTCGCCGGATGGCTCACCAGCCCCGGGTTCGAGCCGTTGCTGCGCGATCGGTTCGAGGTGGTCTTCATCGACATCGGCACGCCGCAGACCGACAAGGGGCGCAATCTCGATCTCGCAGCGCGATACGGCGTGAGCGATATCGAGGGCACGCCCAACCTGCTGGTGATCGACAGCGAGGGCGCACTGGTGAACACGCCCGAAAGCGCGAAGGGGTGGCGCAATGCTGCGAGCCGCAGCGAAGAAGCGATCTACGCCATCATCGAAAGCTATGCGGGCGAAGCGGGCGCGTTGGATGCGACCGCCGCCGACGCCGCTGGGTAACCCGCGAAGACCTTGCTCGAAGTCCTTTTCCTCGCCCTCGCGCTCGCCATGGATGCCTTCGCGGTCGCCCTCACCCAGGGCGCGCGCTTTCGCCCCGCCGCGGGTGGCGGTGCAGCCATCGCGCTCACCTTCGGCGTGTTCCAGGGGGTGATGCCGCTGATTGGGTGGGGCATCGGCGCGCTCGCGATGGCCTATGTCGCGGCAATCGACCACTGGATCGCCTTCGGCCTGCTGACTTTTCTCGGCGTGAGGATGCTGCGCGGCGATGTGGGCGAGGAGGAAGCGGCGCACGTGCTGACCGGGCGTGCGCTGCTGATCGCGGGAGTGGCGACGAGCATCGACGCGCTCGCCGCCGGGGTAACGCTTCCCACGCTCGCGGTCGATCCGCTGTGGGCCGCTCTGGCGATCGGGGTCGTGACCCTGCTGCTCAGCGCGTTCGGCGTGGCGCTGGGCCGGGTCGCGGGCGACCGCTTCGGCGCGTGGGCCGAACGGGCGGGTGGCGTGATCCTGATCGCGCTGGGGTGCAAAATCGTGGTCGACCACATGGGGTGGGCCTGATGCTCCACGTCGTTCACCACGTCGACTACATGGCCCCCCGGCCCGAGCGCGGGACGTTCAAGTTCGACAAGTACTATCTCGTGATGGAAGCGCTGCGGGCAAGCGGTGTGGCGATGACCGAACATGCGCCCGATCCCTGCCCGCGCGAATGGCTGGAGGCGGTGCATTGCCCCGACTATGTCGAGCAAGTCTTCACCGCACAGGTCCCGCGCCAGAAGGAACGGCGGATCGGCTTTCCGGTTACGCCCCATATCGCCAGCCGGGTGCGGCACACCAATGGCGGCACCTGGCTCGCCGCACAGCTGGCGTTTGCGCATGGCTACGCCGCCAACAGCGCGGCGGGCAGCCACCATGCGCTCTATGATACCGGCGCAGGCTTCTGCGTGTTCAATGACCTTGCGGTGTGCGCCAACCGCCTGATTGCGGAAGGGGACGCGGCGCGCGTGCTGATCCTCGATTGCGATGTGCACCAGGGGGACGGCACCGCCAGCCTTACCGCCGGGCGCGACGAGATCTTCACGCTCTCGATCCATGCAGAAAAGAACTTCCCTGTCAGGAAGGCCCGCTCCACCCTCGATATCGCGCTGCCCGACGGAACGGGCGACGCGGAATACCTCGCCACTCTCGCTGATCGTCTGCCGCGCCTGCTGGACGATTTCGCACCCGATATCGTGCTTTACCAGGCTGGCGTCGACCCGCACGAGCGCGACAAGCTGGGTCGGCTGTCGCTGAGCGATGCCGGGCTCGAGCGCCGCGATCGGTATGTGGTCGAGACGGTCCGCCAGCGCGGGCTGCCCGTCGCGAGCGCGCTGGGCGGCGGTTATGGCGAGGACCAGCGCGAGGTGGCCGCGCGGCACGCACGTTCGATGATTGCGATGGCCGATGCCAATGCAAGCTCGCAATTCACTCGGGAGGATGCAGGTTGCAGCACCTAGGAACAGGTCGGCGGCTCGGTCTGTCGCATCCTGATACCGTCCCAAAGGCCGTAGGGTGAATCGGCTTCAAGCATCCATTAAGCTGGGTTATAGCATATGCCGGATATGAAACGTCGCGATCTCATCAAGACGGGCCTTGGCACCGGTATTGCGCTGGGTGCATCTGTCAGCCTGCCGACGCGCGTGTTCGCGCAGCCGATGGCAGGCAGCCCGCGCGACCGGGAGCTGTCCAAGATCGCCAAGCGCGAGCTGGACAAGGCGGGCGATGTCATCTGGCGCAAGGACATCGTCGGGATTGCCGATTTCGGGCTCCATTCCGCCGAACGCCGCTTCCACTTCGTCAATCTGGAGCGGCAGGAAGTGAAGAGCTTCCACGTCAGTCACGGCACGGGTTCCGACCCCGAGCATGACGGCTGGCTCAACACCTTCTCCAACGTCGAAGGTTCCAACGCGACCAGCCGCGGCGCTTACGTCACATGGGAATGGTACACCGGCAAGTTCGGCACATCGGTGCGGCTTGGCGGGCTCGACCCGACCAACAACCACGCGCTGCAACGCTATATCGTGATGCACCGGGCGACCTATGCCGAGCCTTCGCATGTCGAGCGGTGGGGTCGGCTGGGCCGCTCCAACGGCTGCTTCGCGCTGGGCGAGGAGCAGTTCAAGATCGCGCTGCTGAATCTCTCGGGCGGGCGCCTGCTCTATGCCGAGGCGCTGGGGCTGAAGGAAGACGGCACCCGCGCCTACCCGCCGACGACGATCGTGGGCGAGCCCGAGAACGGCTACCACATCCTGCGTCAGCCCAAACAGGAAACCTTCGAACAGACCAATCCGGGCGTATTCTAGGGCGATGCCCTACAGGCCGCAGTTGGACAGCAGTCATCTATGGCCCCCGATCGCAGCGCTAATTCCGGCGACGGGATGTGCAGCGATATTCGTCGCGCTCTCGGTATTGCCGGCAGCCATCGTCGAACCTGTGGTCAAAGGCGCAACACCACTGATCCTTGTGCCTCAGTCCTTCGCCGACGTACCGGGTTTTGCGATCACGAGTGCGATGGTGTTGGTCGCAATCGCAGTGTTCGCATTCATCGCGATCGGGTGTGCGCTGGTAGTGGTCGGCGTGCCCATAGCGTGGATGATCGGCAGACACATTCGCCACCCGGCCTCGCTCCTGGCCGCCGTGCTGGCAGCGACCCTGGCATTCTGGTTCGGCTTCGGAAGGTCGGGGTCGCTGACCCAGCAGCCGCTCGTGCTGGCGCTGGGCCTTTGGTGCGCGTTGGGATCGGCGATGATCTACCGCTATTTCCTCATCCGCTTTCGGGACGAGTTGGAGGAGGATTGAGCGCCCCTCACGCAATATCGCGCGGATCGTTCACGATCTCGATCACTTCCTCGTCGGTCACCCGGCTGCGATTGGCCTTGCGCGGTGCATCGAACGCGGCGAGCACCGGTGCATCGCGGTCGTAGATGTCTTTGAAGGTCGCCATCTCGCCCTCGATGTTCGTCGCCATCGTGAAATAGGTGATGTAGGCGGGCATCTTGTTGTTGAACTCGACGCGCGTGTATTCGCCGCTCGCCAGCAGTTCGACGCCTTCGTCCGCAGTCAGTCCGGCCTGCAAAATCGCCAGCGTCAGCGCGAGCTCGGTCGCGCGTTCGGTGCGAATGCAGCCGTGGCTGAGCGCCCGGTTCTCCTGTTTGAAGAAGCCGCGCGACGGCGTGTCGTGGAAGAAGATCGCATGCCGGTTGGGCATGTCCAGCTTCATCCGGCCCAGCGCGTTGCCCGGCCCGGGGCCCTGCACCACCGAAACCCAGCCATTGGCACCCTTGGTCGCCGTGTAGCCCTTGGACTTCGCCCAAGCCGGATTGCCGAGGACGCGCGCGCCCAGCCCTTCGCCCTTCACGATCGACTGCGGCACGGTCCAGTTCGGGTTGAGGATCACGCCCTCGACGCTTTCGGCCAGCTGCGGGGTCGCGGTGCGACCGGGCTTACCCACCACGGTACGATAGGTGCGCATGATCTTGTCGTTGACCGTCAGGCGCAGCTGATATTCGGGCACGTTGGTGATCAGGTACTGGTGCCCCAGATCGCGGGGCAGCCAGCGCCAGCGGTCCATGTTGGCCTGCACCAGCTTGTAGCGCTTGGTCCCGGGCGTCGCCTTGGCCAGCTCCGCCTTGAGCGCTTCGTAATCGGGATGCAGCGGTGCAACGCCCTGCAGCGTGCCCATGATGTCGCCGCTCGCCAGTGCCTGCTTCAGCATCGTACCGCTGCGATAGCGATCCGCATCCGGGTCCATCACGAACCACTGCGTGCGATTATCCATCGGCGTGCGGCCATCGCGCATGTCTTCCACCAGCCACACGAAACGGCGGCTGGCTTCCTGATCGAGCAGCTGCCCCGCACCGGCGGAGATGGCATTGCGCAGCCCGGCAAGGTCGTAGTCGGCGGGGATGAGCCCTTCGGCATCAATGCCCTGAATAACCTCGGCCAGCGCCTCGGCCTGTGCGACGGTCCATTGCTGAACCGTCGGATCGATCTGCTGGACGACCGGATTGCTCGACATTTCGACCGGCCCCGTCGCGGTGCTGGCGCTCACCGCATCGTCGGGCTCGGGCACATCTTCCTGCTCGTCGGGCAACAGGTTCGTCGGTGCCTGCTGCGCGACCAGTGCCGCTGGGAGCGCGAGCCCGGTACCGGCGAGCAGAAGGAACGGAAGTGCAAGCTTTTTCATGGTGATCGGGTGACCCTGTACATCAAATCCGTCGCTGATCGCAGCGACAGGCCGTGGCGAGAACTCTCGCCAAAATCGGCGCAATCTTCAAGCCTTACGGCTTTACCAAGCATGAATTTACCAGCCATCTGCGGCAGAAGAGTGACGCACCTATCGTGCTGGGCTAGTCGCCATCGCCATGCCGCGCCTCGTCCTTTCGACCCCGTTTCTGGCCCCGTTCGCGATGGCGCTGGCCGGTGTCGCGATGCTATCGGCGATGGACGCCTTCATGAAAGGCGCCGCGCTGGCGATCGGTGCCTTTTCCGCCGCACTGCTCCGCGCCGCGATCGCTACCGGGATCGCCGCGCCGCTGTGGCTCGCCCACCGCAAGCACTGGCCCGACCGAGCGACCCTGAAGCTCCACCTGCTGCGCGGTCTGTGCTCGGCCTTCATGGGCCTCACCTTCTTCTATGCGCTGACAAAGCTGCCTATCGCGGAGACCATCGCGATCTCCTTCGTCGCTCCGCTGATCGCGCTGTATCTCGCGGCGATCCTGCTGGGCGAGCAGGTGACGCGGCGCGCCGTCGTCGCCTCGCTCGTCAGTTTCGCAGGGGCGCTGGTCATCGTGGGTGCGCGGCTTGGGCAAGGCGAGATGGATGGCGATGCGATGATCGGCTTCGCGTCGATCCTCGTTTCGACCGTGCTTTATGCACTCAACTTCATCATCATCCGCCAGCAGTCGCAGCGGGCCGGACCACTCGAGGTCGCAGCCTTCCATGGCGGGGTTTCGACGGTGGTGCTGGGCCTCGCTGCGCCATGGTTCTTCGTGGCACCGCCTGCCGCTATCCAGCCGAACTTGCTGATGGCAGGCGTGCTCACGGTGGGCGGCTCGATGGCGATCGCCTGGGCCTATGCCCGGGCGCAAGCTCAGGCGCTGCTCCCGGTCGAATATTCCGGCTTCGTATGGGCGGCGCTGCTGGGCTGGCTGTTCTTCGCGGAAGGCGTGGGCATCGGGACGCTGGCGGGCGTCACGTTGATCGTGATCGGCACGTGGATCGCCGCTACGAAAGGGCGCGCACCCGCCCGCGCGGCAGGCGGCGCCGAAACCGGCGCGCCATGACAGCCCGCAGAAAAGCTTGATTTTCGCGCCGCCACACGCCAAGCGCGGCACATCTTCGCGACCCGCCCGTTAGACAGGTGACAGGACGCACGACATCAAAGAACAGAAAGGACCGCCTCCCACATGACCCAGGTCGGCAAGGACACCCTCGGCACCCGCAGCACCCTCACCGTAGAAGGCAAGGATTACGCCTATTATTCGCTCGCCAAGGCGGCAGAGCAGATCGGCGATGTTTCCCGCCTCCCGTTCAGCCTCAAGGTGCTGCTGGAGAACATGCTCCGGTTCGAGGATGGCGGCCATACGGTCTCGGTCGAGAATGCGAAGGAAATCGCGGATCGGGTCAACAACCCCGTCACCGGCGGCGAGATTCAGTATCGCCCCGCGCGCGTGCTGCTGCAGGATTTCACCGGCGTTCCCTGCGTGGTCGACCTCGCCGCGATGCGCGACGCGATCAAGGCGCTGGGCGGCGACACCCAGAAGATCAATCCGCAGGTCCCCGTGAACCTCGTCATCGACCACTCGGTGATGGTCGACGAATTCGGCCATCCCAAGGCGATGGAAGCGAACATGGAACTCGAATACGCCCGCAATGCGGAGCGTTACGACTTCCTCAAGTGGGGCTCCAAGAGCTTCGAGAACTTCTCCGCCGTGCCCCCGGGCACCGGCATCTGCCACCAGGTGAACCTCGAATATATCGCGCGCTGCACGTGGTCGAGCGAAGGACCGGACGGCCAGATGGTCGCCTATCCCGATACCTGCGTCGGTACCGATAGCCACACCACGATGGTCAACGGCCTCGGCGTGCTCGGCTGGGGCGTTGGCGGGATCGAAGCCGAAGCTGCCATGCTCGGCCAGCCGATCTCGATGCTGATCCCCGAAGTGGTCGGCTTCAAGTTCACCGGCAAGCTGGCCGAAGGCGTCACTGCGACCGACCTCGTGCTCACGGCCACGCAGATGCTGCGCGCCCACGGCGTGGTCGGCAAGTTCGTCGAATATTACGGCCCGGGCCTCGAATCGCTCAGCCTCGCGGACCGTGCGACGCTGTCCAATATGTCGCCCGAATACGGCGCGACCTGTGGCTTCTTCGGCATCGACGACAAGACGCTCGAATACCTGCGCCTCACGGGCCGGGACGAGCACGAGATTGCGCTCGCCGAAGCATACGCCAAGGAGCAGGGCCTGTGGGTTCACCCCGATGTGGAGCCGGTGTTCTCCAGCACGATCGAGCTCGACCTGTCGAAGGTCGTGCCGAGCCTCGCCGGACCCAAGCGCCCGCAGGACAAGGTTGCGCTTCCCGAAGTCGACGAGCTGTTCAATCGCGACCTCAAGGAAATCTATGGCAAGTCCGAACCGCACCGCGTCGATGTCGAGAACACCCACCACGATGTGGGCGACGGCGACGTGGTCATCGCGGCGATCACCAGTTGCACCAACACCTCCAACCCGGACGTGCTGATCGCCGCCGGTCTGGTCGCCAAGAAGGCGCGCGAGAAGGGCCTCAAGCCCAAGCCTTGGGTCAAGACTTCGCTCGCGCCCGGGTCGCAGGTGGTCACCGACTACCTCGAAAAGTCCGGCCTGCAGGACGACCTCGACGCGATGGGCTTCGATCTGGTCGGCTATGGCTGCACGACCTGCATCGGCAACTCGGGCCCCCTCGCCCCGCCGATCAGCAAGGCGATCAACAGCAACGACATCGTTGCCGCCTCGGTGCTCTCGGGTAACCGCAACTTCGAAGGCCGTGTGTCGCCCGATGTGCGCGCGAACTTCCTCGCCTCGCCGCCGCTGGTGGTCGCCTACGCGATCAAGGGCACGGTGACGCAGGACATCATCGACACTCCGCTTGGTGAAGACCAGCACGGCAAGCCGGTGATGCTGGCGGACGTCTGGCCGACCAACCAGGAAGTCGCGGACCTGCGCGCAGCCAATGTCAGCCGCGACATGTTCGTCGAGCGCTACGCCAACGTCTATGACGGTGACGAGCACTGGCGCGCGATCACGGTCGAAGCGTCGGACACCTACCGGTGGAACCCCGGCAGCACCTATATCGCCAGCCCGCCGTTCTTCGACGGGATGAAGATGGACCCCGAACCGGTGGCGGACATCGCCGATGCCAAACCGCTGGCGATCCTGGGCGACTCGGTCACCACCGACCACATCAGCCCCGCAGGCTCGATCAAGGAAGACTCGCCCGCGGGCGAATACCTGAAGAGCCACCAGGTCGCGAAGGCGGACTTCAACTCCTACGGCTCGCGCCGCGGCAACCATGACGTGATGATGCGCGGCACCTTCGCCAATATCCGCATCAAGAACGAGATGGTTCCGGGCGTCGAGGGTGGCTACACCACCTACAAAGGCGAACAGATGCCGATCTACGACGCAGCGATGCGTCACAAGGAAGACGGCACCCCGCTGGTGGTGATCGGCGGCAAGGAATACGGCACCGGCTCCAGCCGCGACTGGGCGGCCAAGGGCACCATCCTGCTGGGCGTGCGCGCCGTGATCGTCGAAAGCTACGAGCGGATCCACCGCTCCAACCTCGTCGGGATGGGCGTGCTGCCACTGCAGTTCAAGGATGGCGACACGCGTGAGACGCTGGGCCTTGCGGCCACCGACAGCTTCACCATTCGCGGCCTTGCCGACCTGAAGCCCGCGCAGGACGTGACGGTCGATGTGACCCGCGAAGACGGCAGCACGTTCAGCTTCACGGCGAAGTGCCGCATCGATACCGAGAACGAGCTGGACTACTACCGCAACGGCGGCATCCTCCAGTATGTGATCCGCAAGCTGGCGAGCTAAAGGCTCACCCGCACCGGAAAAAACGGGGCTCGGTCAGCGATGGCCGGGCCCCTTTTTTGTGTTTGGAATCGAAAGGGCGGAGGCTGCTCCTGGCAAGCGGCCTCCGCCCAAGTCGCAGCGCCTTGCAGCGCCGAACTGTCAGATCGGAATCGACGCGAAACGGCGATCAGTCGTCGCTCTTCGATGCCCACTTGCGGCGGGTGATGATCGCCAGCGCGGCCGCGCCGAACAGCAGGCCGACCGGCGGTGCCGGAACCGGCGTTCCGCTGGTTCCCCCGCCCGTCGTACCGCTGGTGCTGGTGTACCCCGTGCTGCCGGGGTGACCTGTGGAGCTGACATCGCCGGAAGACGAGCTCGAGACGTCGCCCGAGCTGCTGCTCGAGACGTCGCCCGACGAGGAGCTCGAGACGTCGCCCGAGCTGCTGCTCGAGACGTCGCCCGACGAGGAGCTCGAGACGTCGCCCGAAGACGAACTGGAAACATCACCCGAACTGCTGCTCGAGACATCGCCCGAAGACGAGCTCGACACATCGCCAGAGGACGAAGTCGACGAGCTGCTTGAAACATCGCCCGAAGACGAGGTCGACGAACTGCTCGACACGTCACCCGAAGTGGAGCTGCTGCTCGAGACATCGCCCGAACTGGTGGTGGTCGAGGTCAGCCCGCCCGTGGACGTCGAAGTCGAGGTAGAACCGCCCGAGGTCGAGGTGGAGGTCGATCCGCCCGAAGTCGAAGTGGTGCTGCCGACATCGATGTCGATGTCGATCCCGCCCGAAGACGAGATATCGCCGCTGGACCCAACGC
>Ga0208934_1000069_pt1 | contig 92039 bp, 82 predicted proteins | sample MalvirDeepMed_s2_FD_184243 | JGI IMG/M metagenome (GOLD analysis project Ga0208934, IMG submission 184243) | Marine viral communities from the Global Malaspina Expedition - Malaspina viral metaG DeepMed_s2 (SPAdes) (version 2) | ecosystem: Environmental > Aquatic > Marine > Oceanic | place... | reverse complement strand
CCCGGTTGTCTCAAGCACTCTGCCTGTCTGCCCTATTGCCCCTCTCTGCCTGTGGTTTCTTTGGCGAAAGCGAAGAAGAATTCGTCGCCCGCCAGATGAGCTATATGGTTTTTGTGGAAGGCGGGGAATTTATGATGGGGAATCCGGGGGGTTGGGACGTAGACCGGGATTCGTGGCCACCCGTCAAAGTAAGGCTCAGCGATTTCTACATTCAGAAATACGAAGTGACGGAAAAAGATTTTCAACAGTTCATCGCTTTCTCAGGCTGGGAAATACACGATCCAGAGTCATATGAACGGCTCAAAAACCGGCATCCCGACCGATTCAATCCGGAACTACCAGCCGTCGCATCCTGGAAGGCTGCTCACGCCTTCTGTGGTTGGTTAGGTCTCAAGACCGATCGCTCAGTCGGCCTTCCTACCGAAGCACAATGGGAATATGCCGCGCGTTCGAAAGGGCAGTTAGTTCGCTATGCCACGGACGATGGCACATTGCGACCGGGGGAGAACATCAACGAAGGTTCAGACTGGGGCATGTCTGCACCAAGCGCAAAGCTCCCGCGCTCGGCGGGATCTTATGCTCCGAATCCTCTTGGACTATACGATATGTCCGGAAACGTGAGCGAATGGGTTCGCGATCACTACTCGTCTAACGCTTACAAAGACTTGGCAGATCGCGATCCGCTCGGACCAGAGATCGGCGAGAAAACTCTAGACGGCAAACTTCTCAGGCCTAGCCGCGGTGGCAATTTTGCCGATCTTACCGGCTCTGCGACGGTCGTCAGAATCCCTGCAACTGAGACTTATTGGGCTAAGGAATTCGGTTTCCGGTGCGAGAATGTTGGCTTCAACAACGTACATAAATCCGCGCCAGGGACCGGTTGAGTTCCGGAAGCTTATCAAGCGAGCGATTTATAAATCGAAGGCTTTCAACCGTGCCGAGGCCGCCTTGAAAGGCTTTTCGTCCTGCACACCGACATAACTTCAAAGCAGCTTGGCCATTCAAATCAGAATAAATTCTGAATAGGATCATGATAAGTGAGCGAACTAATTCTCTATACTTCTGAAGATGGCCGTACCCGGCTTCGCTTGCTCGCTGAGAGTGGTAGTGTCTGGCTTACTCAGCTGGAAGCGGCGGAGCTCTTCCAAACCACCAAGCAGAATGTTTCACTCCATGCCAAAAACATCTTTGAAGACGGTGAATTAACTCCAGAGGCAACTGTCAAGGAATCCTTGACAGTTCGAACCGAAGGCAGCCGCCGGGTCCAGAGGAGGATTACTCACTATAATCTGGATTTAATTCTAGCTATCGGTCACCGCGTTCGTTCACCACGAGGTGTCCAATTCCGGCACTGGGCCAGCGCGCATCTAAAAGAGTTCCTGCTAAAAGGCTTTGTCATGGACGACGAGCGCCTGAAGAACCCTGATGGATGGGATTACTTCGATGAACTGCTCGATCGTATCCGCGATATTCGGGCATCGGAGAAGAGGTTCTACCAGAAGGTGCGAGACCTCTTTGCTCTAAGCTCAGATTACCGGACCAGGGAACGAGACACTTCGATATTCTTTGCCGAGGTTCAGAACAAGCTGATCTACGCTGTTACCGGATACACTGCCGCCGAGTTAGTGCTCAAACGCTCAGACCCGGATCAGTCGAATATGGCGCTGACCAGTTGGAAGGGCTCTCGGGTGCGCAAGCAGGATGTGATCATTGCCAAGAATTACCTAAATACTGACGAACTGGATAGCCTCAATCGCCTTGTGGTGATCTTTCTTGAACAGGCTGAGCTGCGGGTAAAACAGCAGCAAGACCTTACGCTGGACTTCTGGCGCAGCAATGTAGATCGCATGCTGGCTTTTAACGATCAGCCGATTCTCGAAGGCGCCGGTTCCGTCAGCCGAGAGCAAATGGAAAAGGTTGCTCATCAACGTTACGACGAGTTTGACCAAAAGCGTAGCAGCAACGAAGCAAAGTTGGCTGACGAGGAGGACCTCAAGGAACTCGAGCAGCTCGAGGAACAAATAAAACAGCAGGCTCGCTCTCATGATAAATAGGCAAACTGCGATTAGTTGATCGCCTTAAACTTCAAACGGCACTGATAATGCCGGAACCGTGTCCACCAGGATAAGAATTCTTGCAACACCCGGGCAGGCCCCTTCATTCGGATATCTTCAAACGCTGGCTTCCAGATTCTCGATAGCACAGGTTCGTTTTTCAGCAAGGCGCTGGCGAAGCTGGGGAATTTAAATGTTGCTTTTAACAAGCACTCACCTTGAGCCGCCCGCCCGATTCCGAGAGAATTACGGGCCTGGATGATGTAAACGCAAAGGAATTGCTCGCTATGCCCTCCCGGTTGTCTCAAGCACTCTGCCTGTCTGCCCTATTGCCCCTCTCTGCCTGTGGTTTCTTTGGCGAAAGCGAAGAAGAATTCGTCGCCCGCCAGATGAGCTATATGGTTTTTGTGGAAGGCGGGGAGTTTATGATGGGGAATCCGGGGGGTTGGAGCACAAATCCGAACAGTTGGCCGCCGGTTAAAGTCCGTCTAAGTGATTTCCATATTCAGAAATTTGAGATTAATCAGGGGGATTTTGAGTACTTCCTCGATAAAACAGACTGGGAACTGCCTGATCAAAACACCTATTCCTGGATTCGGGAGGATAATCCCGAACGCTTGGAGGAGGCGTTACCCGCAATAGCGTCATGGGATTCAGCCAATGCCTTCTGCAATTGGCTTGGAAAGGTGAGCGGAAAGGCAATCGCGCTGCCTTCCGAAGCCCAGTGGGAATATGCAGCCCGATCTGGCGGCCAACTGATCAGGTTTGCAACAGATGACGGTACATTGCGTCCGGGCGAAAATATCATTTATGGCGACGATTGGCGCAATGGAGCTCCGCAAGCCAGTTCGCCTCTGCCTCCCGGTTCCTTCCCGCCAAACGAAATTGGGCTTTTCGATATGGCTGGCAATGTGTATGAGTGGGTCAGTGACCTTTATGCGGCTGACGCCTATCGTAATTATTCTGTCGAAAAGAACCCCGTAGGGCAGACTCCGAATGAAAGTCCGTTGGGCGGTATCAAGAGACTGGTTCGAGGCGGTTACTACGGTGATCTAATGGGTTCGAACACTGTGACAAGGGTCCCCATGAGACAGATTATCGTAGCAGAAACCATTGGTTTTAGGTGCGCAATGATTTCCGTGAATTAGGAATACAAGTCGGTTAGAAGTTTTTCGTAAACAACCAAGCTTTCGCGAGAGCTAAAAACCTCCCCTAGCTGCTCCAAGTCATTTAGACCTGCGATCAAAGACTTTTTAACTATGGCTGTTCGAGACTGCTCAAGTCGCATGATTTCAAGCAACTCTCGGTGATGGCGAATACTTTTTAGAATTTGCAAACCTGCCCCCGTAAGAATTCTTTTTTCTGATTCTGAGATGGCGTCGCACTGAGATGCTGCGGCGAACTTTTTCAATAGCGCTGATTTTGCGTGAGGTGTGAGATTTCGAGCTGCAATCGAATCAAGAGCACGAGCCGAACTGACGACTTCATTTCGAATATTTTCAGAACGTTCTACGCGATTAATTAACTTCCTAATATCTTCTTCGGTTTGGTTTATTAGGCTTTCGATCGATGCCGAGCTCCACGCCACCGCCCGCTGATACATACTCAATAGCTCGAAAGCCTGTTCGCTCAGCCAAGCCATAAACCTGAAATCAGATGCTTCGAGAGAAAGTCGAAGAAAATCGATGATGCCCAATATCTGATGTGCATTTAATCGGGCGGCTACCCCACCTCCAATACCAGGACCCATAGCCAGCTCACCGCGAAGCTTCAAATGGAGACTCCCGTCCAGAACAAAAACGCCAAAGCTACCGGCCGCCCCAACCCCAAACTGCACAGCCAACTCCGGAATCACATCCAGCAACGACTTAAATTCTTGCCCCTCCCCGCGGCGACCCTTCATCCCGATCTCTTCAAACGCCGGCTTCCAAAGCACCGATAGGGCCATTTCGTTTTTCAGGCGGGCGCCGGCGAAGGCTTCTCCGTTGACTTCGCCGCGCAGCCCGGCTTCGCCGGGGCGGGTTTGGGCTATGGCGTCGGTGGCCAGGGAGGCGCAGGCGCCGGCGAAGCCGAGGAATTTGAAAGTGGCGTCTGAGCGGATGTGGCCGCAATGTAGGGCGACTTCGTCGCCGGTGGCGTTCAGGTAACTGAGTTTGAGGGGGTAGCCCTGTTCGCTGGGAAGTCGCGTGCTCACCTCAGCTTTGCCTTCGAGCAAGCTGTAGGACACCTCTCCTTTAAGGCGAGCGAAAGCTTCTCCGGTGGCCGGGTTATAGCCGGTGGCCGCGTGGCCGGTAGCTGCGAAGCGCATCATCTGGGCTTCTGCGGAGGCATCAAAAACGCCACCTTCAGAGCTCACCTGCTCAGAAAAAAGCTCGCGGTTGAGGTGGTTGAAAAAGTTGTCTTCCGAGGTTCGCCACTCGCCGAGAATGGCCTGTAGCTCGACGCTTTTACGGACGCTCTGAGCGCCCTGCTTTCCGGCATCGACGAAGGCGTCTTTTGTCAGCGCCTGCTTGAGATCATCCCGGCTGATGGTTCGCGCCTGGGTGCGGATGCCATCGAACACGTCTTTGGTGAGGTAACGGAACCCTGGCTCGGAGGTGCGTTTGATTTCGATCAGTTGAAAAGACGTGGCCGTGGCGAAGCTGGTTGAGGCTTCGAAGTTACTGTCTGCAGCTTCGCCGATCATCTGATTGAGTTCGGCCTCTATCTGTTCATTGAGCTGGTTACGACGTTGCCGGCGCTCATAGGTGTGAGCGTTCTGGGAACGGTGGTGATCAATCTGAGCGAGATCCAGCGCTTCCCGGCGCTTGTCTGCCAGCGCCTGCACCCGATTCTCCCAGCCAAGCTGCTCCCAGCGAGTCTGCTCCTGTAGCTGTCGGGCTTCGGTTTCGAGGGTTTCCAGAATTTCCGGCTCGGTATCGCCGCCAGCTTTGGCCGCACGGTACTCAACCTCAGCTTCGACTGCCGCGCGCAGCAGCTTGTGCTTTTTCTCGAAGCCCAGCGATTCTTTTACCGCCTGCTCGTAGGCTTCGGTGTCGTCGTTCAGCAGCGCATCGATATCGGCCAGCTCACGCTCCATGTCGTCGATAATGCGCCTCAGCATGCGCTCGTACAGCTCATCGAAGCGAGTTTTGCGGCTGCCGCCGCGTCCGTAGCGGCGATTAGTCAGGATGCTGTATTTCTGCCGGATCGGATCGAGTTCCTGTTCGAACCGCTGCTTGCGATTGCGCTGTTTTTCGAGAGCCGCGAGGCGCGCCTTTTTGCGCTGATCGTAAGCTGCGGCCACTTCATCAACCGTTACCACAGGCGCCAGTCGCGGCAGGGCGCCTTCGCATTTGAGCTGTTGCCAGAGTTCGAGATAACGCTTGCGGTTGTCGTCCGTGTTCGGCTGTTTCTGGAGCTGATGAAGCTCCGCCATGATATTGGCCAGCCTGGACGTCGCCTCGCTGACCCGGCGGCTGAGCGCGGGCGTGAGCAGGTAAGCCTGTTCGGTCTCGCCCGTCACATGAATAACCTCGGTGTACTCCTGATCACACTGCCTGGCTTTGGACTGGCCGGTATCCGTGCTGTTCTGGGCTTTGGGCTCTGGCATCGCGTCCTGGTTGGCAAAGCGACGCTCGGGTATTTCCAGACGCCAGCCGGCTTTGGGGGGCTGGTTGGGATCACCGATAAACGGGTTGTAGCTTTGCAGGTCGACGGCGGTAACGCCGTACTGACGGGCCAGTTGGGAGATCGTCTCACCGGGCTGTACGGTATGAAACTGGGTCATGGGCGTTCGGTACTGCTTTCCAGGGAATCAAGTTTGCGCTCCGGGCTCCAGTCCTCTCGGCTGAGCACCGCCTGAGCCTTCGGGTGCATATCGAAATCTGGCCCGAGCCGCAAGGCCAGGCGCAGCCAACGTTCGAGGACGGCGGTGCCGGACAAGCCATAGGTGTGAGCTTTTTTTAGCTGGGAGAGCGTCCACTGCCGCGGAGTAGGGTAATCGCTGAGCGGCTTTGCATAGTGATTTGCGAACCCAGCGGCCAGCGCCTCATGATGAAAAACTTCGGTTTGCTCCAGCTGCTCTGGACTGACGTGCGGCTGGGCTGGCGAGTCGTGATCGGTCTGACGAAAGAGGCTATGTTCAGAAGCATCGGAAGGTGACTGAGCAGAGCGCCAAAGGAAGCCATCATGGGCAAACCACTGCTCCCTGCAGAGTCTATTGGGCGGTATCAGGAGAGCGCGGGTCGCCGGATCAAGGCTGGCGATTAACGGCGCAAATCGTCTGGGGTCATAAAATCGCAGCAGACGTTGCTGGTTCTGATCACGGCAGAACAGCCACTGCTGGCAGCGGCTCAAGAGCTCTTCGAGACTGCTTTGAGTGACAATCACTAGCCCCCCAGGTTGGGTTTCCAGGCGGTCGATCAACTGTTTCGTCAGTGACCCATGGTCACGCACTTCGATGAGTATGGGACCCTGATGCCAACTTGCCTGCCAGGCGCTGTGCTCAAACAGGCTGCGCCATTGAATACCTGTCCCTGTATGGCGCATTTCGCCGTACAGCAAGGCGAGTCCATCCGGCATCACGCCCAGCTCAATCAAGGCGAAATCGGCTTTCGCAGGCGCCTGAGTCACTGGCGCCGCAGATTCCAGAGCATCAATGATGGTCATGCAGCACACACCGCCCCTGTTGATCGAATTCACAGGCCTGTACTTCCAGGCTGCCGCTCTGGGCGGCATCACTGAGTAGCTGTGCTGTTTTTTCTGGCTGACTGAAACGGCTGAGGAATGGCGCATCCGCTTCGGCATTGCGCCGCTGGCCGGTTTCGGCCAGCTCAGTGGCGCTGTGTTGATTACCGCCGGCATCCACTTCACCAGGCATCTCCGGCTTCAGCACGGACGCGGCGCTACCGGTACCGGGAGAGCCACCAGAATTGAGCTTCACCTGCGGCCCACTCAGGCTCACTCCGCTGGCATCGAGCTTGATAAAACTTCCGCCGGCGGACAGGGTAAGTTCTGCACCAGCTTCAATCACCACCTTCAGGCCGGCTTTATGGTGAATCTCATGCCCGGCTTCAATAAGCTGTGAATCGCCCTGCCGGCTGTGCACGCTGCCGCCGATGTCGAGACTGAGATCGCCACCGATCTGCTCGCGCAGTTCGCCATCAATGCTCTGGTGCACAGAGCCGCCCACGCGGCTAAACGTGTTGCCACCCACTGAACAATGGCTGTCGCCACCGATGGTTTCGGTGCGATTGTTTTCCACCCGGACATTCAGATCCTTCTGGGCACGAAGAAAAACGCGTTCCTGATCGTGCTCATCCTCAAAGGACAACTCGTTGAAACCGTCACCTTTATGGGTCTGCGTTCGCAGAACCGTCCGGGTCTTGTGGGCCGGCAGCTCGTAGGGAGGCCGATTGGCGGCATGGTAAGTTCGGCCGGTGACGATCGGCTGGTCGGGGTCGCCATCCAGAAAGCTGACAATCACTTCGTGTCCGATGCGAGGCAGCATCATGGCGCCATACTGACTGCCCGCCCAACTCTGGCTAACTCGCAGCCAGGCGCTGCTGTTCTCGTCATTGGTGCTGTAGCGGTCCCAGGGGAACCGCACTTTCACGCGGCCAAACTCATCGCAATAGATTTCCTCGCCCGCCGGTCCGGTGACGATGGCAATCTGCGGTCCATCCATGATGGGCCGGTGCTCAGGGTTGAGAGCCGGTCGCCAGTGCCGGTCGCCAGGGACCGCCTGAAAGCGGTTACTGTAGGTCGTCGGATCGGACCCGGCCTCTTCCTCCAGGGCCTGAGGCTGGCGGCCAGTGTGCTCAACAGCGGTGATCAGCCAGTCGCGATTGCAGGCCTGAAGATCGTGCCCTTCAAGCGACACACGGGCACCAGCCATGAGATCGGCGCGGTTACTTTGCCCCTGACCTTCGCTGGCGTCCTGCCGGAGGCTGTCTAGGCGCGCCCGGGTGAACTGGCGACCACTGGCATCGGCTTTGTAGCGACCGGGATAGTCGTAATGCTCGTAGTCATCGCGCTGGGTGAGGCCGGTGGCTTCGTGGTGATGAAGCAGGCTGTAGTCGGGCCGGCGGAAGGTGTAGTCCTTCAGGGTGGTTGCGGCGACGCGCACTCGTTCGTGGAATGAAAAAGTCCAGGCGCTGGCCTGCCGGCTGCTGCCCCCAGCGCGCCCGTTGAACTCGAGAATGGGCAGCTCTGATGCCTGAAAGTGCTCGTCCTCGATCACCAGGCGATGGCCGTAGTCGCCCGTCTCGAATCGGTAGTGCCATCCCTCTTCTGCTGCCAGGCGCTCGATAAACTCCAGATCGCTTTCCCGGTACTGCACGCAGTACTCGCGGTTGCCGGCTTCCTGCTGGAGGCGTATGAGCGGATTGGCAATGCCTCGTTCTTCCAGCAACAGGCGGGCAATCTGGGCGGAACTCTGATTCTGGAAGATGCGGCAGTTGTGGGTGAGACTCAGGCGCCAAACGGACGGTTCCACGGTGAGTTCGTAGCGAGTGCGCCGAAAGCCGCTGCTGCCACGGGCATAACCGGAGACGACGCCGTGAAAGCGTCGGATCAGCGCGCCATCCTGCCAGACGATCAGCTCGACCGGCTGTTCCAGCAGTGTTTCTGCTGCAATCGCGGGATCGGCGCTGAACAGCACCAGATCGATACAGAAAAGTGAGGACAGCGCTTCGCGGCAGGCAAACTCGTAAACGGCGAAGGTATCAGACGGCAGCGAACCCACGGTAGCCGTGAATCGCAGACCTGAAGAAGGCTGCATAGCGAACGTTCCCTGTTGCTTTGGCTGCCCCAATCCCTGCGGCAGTTATTCCTCAATGTAGGGGACCTTTTATACCAGAAAGTCGATCAGGAAACAGCCAGCGGTTTGCTCTTGAAACTGTGAAAAGTGGTCAGCAAAAGCCGCTGCTCACAGACGGACATCACAGTTTGAAAGTCCGGTGACTTTTGTCACATGTCGAGCACAGCGGCCCTCCCTATATAGTGGAATCAATCGATAATATCGGGCTAAACCGCCAGTCGTGGCTGAATCGAAGACACTGGACTGAATCAAAAACAGCGGGCTGAATCGATACCATTTCAGTAACCGCAGGGCCGGAGCGCTTGGCTGTTGGTGTCGCGCAGTGGCGAGGCTAAGAGGCTCTCTTGAGCATTGAACGGTGAGTTATGAACTTGAACAGACAATCCAGACCTAGAACTTTTCTGAAGCGACCGAGCGCCCGCAGGCCGCTGCGTACCCTGCTCGGCTCTTCCTTCGCCAGCACGTTGGCCGGTCTTTCCTTGACCACGACAGTAATGGCTGCTGCGCCCTGTAACCCGGCGTCGACCCAGACCTGTGCCTTGCCATTCCCCTCTGATTACTGGTCTGCGCCTTCAGCTCAGTCGCCCACTGGCCGGGTCCTGAACATTACCGATAACGTGCTGCCGGCTGCGGTGCTCGATCAGTTGACGGCTCGCGATGTGAGACCTTCTGCCATTCTCAACGGTGATTCCGGATTTTCACCCGCCAGCCCGGTGCTGTTTGAGTTCGGCACGCTGCCGGCCAGCGCCAGTATGCCCAACGATGGTGGCGATGCGGTCAAGGTGTTCAACCTGCGCACGGGCGAGGTGCTGGAGATACGCGCCGAGTTGCGTCAGGTCAATCAGCCCTGGACCCTGGAAAAATCGGGCCTGATCGAGGTCTTCCCCCGCACACGCTGGCCCTATGGCGACCAGCTACTGGCAGTGGTCACCGGTTCTCTGGATGTGCTCGGTGAAAGCAGCAACCTGCAGACCACGCTCGCCCGCTCGGCAGATCAGACCGGCTACGCCGCTGAGCTAGCCCGGGCCGTTGCTGCGACGGGACTCAATCCTTCCACCCTGCGTAGCGCAACGCTGTTTACCGTGCGTGATCGCAACGAAGTCATCGGGCCGATGATCAATGCGGTCGCAGACACCTACCGTCGAGACCATCCGGTTCGCGATATCCAGGTCAGCTTCAAACCGCTGGACGAGGGCAAGCTCGCGGTGGTCACGGGTGACTTACGACTGGACATATACCGTGAGGATGATGGCCGCGGGAACGTAAATTTTTCTGCCAAGCCAACCCATGCCTGGGTGCCTTTTCGCCTGACACTGCCGCCCGCCGCAGAGCAGGGAATGGTGCCAGTCGCTCTTTACGGGCACGGCCTGACGGCCAGCCGTAATCTGGATGCTGGGGTCGAACCGACCAATTCCCGACTGGGTATCGCCACGTTTGGCATCGACTATCCCAACCTCGGTGCCCGGGCGACGATGGACGGCGGCTTCCTGCTGACCAGCCAGAGCCCCAGAAAACTGCCCCTGTTATTTGGCATGCTCAACCAGTCGATTATCGATATGGCCAGCGCCCAGAAAGCGCTGCAATCGGCTCTGAGTGAACTTGATGTGGTGGGTGCTCGCGGCGGCTGGCTAGAGGGCTATCGACCCAAAGGCGACGGAGTTCCGGATCTGGATACCCGCCGGCTAATGCTTCAGGGCACGTCTCTCGGTGGTGTGCTTGGTGCAACCTATGCCCCAATCGGCCCCGGTATCGAAGCGGCTCTGCTGCCTGGCACCGGGTCGGGCATGATGAACGCGTTTTACGAATCGGTGGTCTGGAACATGCTTATGCAGTTCCTCGTGCCATCACGGGCAACCGCCGCAGAGACGCTGTTCTACCGAAACCTGATGCAGCAGGCCGTGGATCACGCTGACAGCCTGAACTACGTGGATTTGATGCGTAACCGTCCCGACGGCAGCCCGGACCGACCTCTGCTGGTGCTCTCCGGTCTCGGCGATTCGATTATCAGCAATAACTCAACGATCGCGACTGCCCGGCTGGCCCAGCTACCGGTCGTCGGTGAGGTTCTGTATCCGGTGACGGGTGTCGAGCAAAGAGAAGACTACGATGAGGGGTTTGGGTTGCGACAGTATTTACCAATTCTTGATGATCGCTGGTATGGGGACAATGCCGCAGACTTCAGCACCCATTTCACCTTTCTCCGGGCTGAGGCACTCGAACATCAGGAGCAGTGGCTGAAACGGTATTTTCTGAAGCAATGAAGCAGAGGGCCACGGACAAAACCGTGGCCCTAAAAGCGCCCGTCCGGCGACGCTTACCAGGACCGCTCTTACCAGGGCAACTCTTCGCCGTTGCTGTGCCAGAAGGAGCCAGTGTTTTCGAGCGTCAGTTCGTCGATTCGCTGGGCCAGCCCTTTGGCGGCTTCTTCGGGGGTGATCATGCCGCCGAAGTTGACCATGCGGGTTTTAACGTAGCCCGGGTGCAACTGGGCAACCGCAACACCTTCGGGCTTGAGGTCCATGGCGAGCGATCGTCCAAAGGCATTCAGAGCGGCCTTGGAAGCACGATAGCCATAGCGACCGCCGGAATCGTTGTCGGCGATTGAGCCCATGCGGCTGGTGATGTTGGCGACCTTGCTACCCTTTTGCAGGTTGTTCAGCAGCGCTTCGGTCACCCGCAGCGGGCCGTAGGCGTTGATTTCCATCTGGGTGCGGATCGAGTCGAAATCGATTTGGCCCAGAGTTTCATCCTGCAGCAGTCCGGCGTTGTTGATCAGCAGATCGAGCGTGGTTCCCTCGACCGTTTGTGCCAGCCGGGTGACATCCTTTTCCTGAGTGATGTCGATGCCCTCGATCACCTGCTTGGCGACTTCCGCCAGCTCCTCTGAAGTTTCACGGCATACACCGATCACGTCCCAGCCCCTGGCTGCGTACAGACGCGAAAGCTCCAGTCCGATTCCCCGATTCGCTCCGGTAATAAGTGCGGTTGGCATAACTGTCTCCCTGAAATCTGTGACTGAAGTGGGCTGGCTGCCGGTCCGGTTTCCCGAAGGCCTACTGTTCTCGTCAGCCCGCCAAGCCGCAGTGTCGCACAGACAATGAGCCTCAACTAATACGTGACTGGCGCATGAGGGATTTCAGAGGCTCAGTAGATCAACGAATTAACCAAGCGGGACACTATCCTGCTGGCCGGATCATGACCCAGTGATTGACCGAGGATTCGGCCATGGTGCCCTCGTGTACAACCTCAAAACCGTAACGCCGGTACAGCGACACGTTATCCTGATTGTGGGTATCCAGATAACAGGCGCGGCGCTGCTCGTCGGCGCGCTTGAGCATAGGTGCCAGCAGTTGGGACGCTAAGCCCCTCCCCCGCCACTGGGGCTGAAGACCAAGCACCTTCAGATAGAAATGCGGTTCGGCACCCAGGCTGGCATGCAGTTTTTCCATGTAGCCGCTGCCCTGCATCTGCCGCCAGACCGCCGCCGGCGGCTGCCGCCATAACATCGGCAGCGCACCGTGACGGGCCTGATCGATAATCCCACGATCCGCATTTTCTCCCGGCACCCACACCGCCGCGCCCGCTATTTCGCCGGCTGCATCAGCCACCGTCACCTCGCCATTGGCAAGACCGTGGGTGACGATAAAACGGAACGTATGCACGGAGAGCGCTCGCCGATTGTCCTGGTCGGGAAAGAAGTGAGTAAACAGGGGATCAGCGGAGAAGGCATGGGCCAGTGCATCAGCAGCGCCGTTTCTTGCAGTGCGACGGCCGTCTGAGGCCGCGATTCGGGACAGGGAATCAATGGTGGTGGTCACAGGAAATCTTGCAGGCTTTCAATTGGATGGGCGGATTTGCGAAAAAGGTGCGAAAAGTGTGCGCAAGGTTTGCAAAGTGTCTGCGACTCTATACGCAGACTCCAGCGGTTGCCACCTTTCTGTCTTCAGCCTGGGTTTCAGAAGGTATGGGTTTCAGAAGGTCTGGCTTCCGGACCGCAGAGGTTCAGCGATCCAGCATTGGCCGGACAAACACCTCGCCTTCACCATGCCCGGCCTCAAAGCGGGCGGTGTCACCGAACTTCAGCATCGCGCGGGCTAACGGAGGTTCCAGTTCCCGACGCAGGCGGCGGGCGAGATCGCGGGCGCCGAAGCGGGTGTCGTCGTATTGGCAGAGCCAGTTGGCCAGTTGCGGAGTAAGGCTTAACTGCACCTGGCGTTTTGCCAGACGCTGATTGAGTTTCTTGAGTTCAATAGCCAGCAGATCCGGCAGGCGATCCTCCGCCAGTCGCTCGTAGGTGATGATGCGGTCAATGCGATTGATAAATTCAGGAACAAAGGTCTGGTGGAGCACCTGGTCGAGGATTCGTGCCTCCTGCGGTTGAGACGGACCCAGGCCCAGCCACTTGCGCCACCCAGCCTTGAAACTGGCGCGGTAGCGGGCAATTTCCCGGGCGCCCAGATTGCTGGTCATGAACACCATGGCATTGCGGAAGTCGATCTCCCGGTTACCGGAAGGGAAAACCATGCGTCCGTTATCCAGCACGTTAAGCAGGGTGCGGATCACTTCCGGGCTGGCTTTCTCCAGTTCATCAAACAGCACAATACCCGGTGTGCTGAAGGAGCCTTTAATCGCCTCCTCCTCAAACAGTGTGTGGCCTTCCTTGCTGCCGACGTAACCGGGCGGTGCCCCGGTCAGCGCAGCAGCGTAATGTTCCTGGGCCAGGGTGTTCATATCAATGCGGCACAGGGCATCCGGTCGACCATGAATAGCCTCCGCGATCAGCCGCACCGTTTCTGTTTTGCCCACGCCGGTGGGACCGAGAAACAGATGCACTGACAGCGGTTTGTCAGCGGGCGCGATATCCGCCCTGATCCGCACCAGCATGTCGTCCATCGCGGCAAGCGCAGCGGACTGACCGACAATCCGCGCACGCAGGTGAGCCATGACCGAAGCCGGATCAAAGGTAAAGCGCGAAGCACGGCGGGGCGCGCTCTGATAACTGGCCCGCGCCGCCGCTTCCTCGTTTTGCTGCAATCGGTCGTTTATAAAAGGCATGATCTACAAACCAGAGAGAAGCCGGACTTAGTTACCGGCTTCCTTCTCCTTGCCCTCGTAGGGAAGCTCACCCACCGGACAGTCGGCGACCCCTACTGTTTTGCGAGTCATGGCCTCGACATCCGCCTGGGCTTTTTCCGCGTCCATCACCCAGGTGCGGTAAAACTCAAACGGGCAGTCGGCGATGCCCTTGTCGCCGTCGCCGGAGGCGTGTACACCGCTGTAGCCCCGATGCAGCAGTTTGAACAGATGATTCTGGGACTGATCATTGGCGCGCGCATCGCGGATCTGGCTGACGGAAAGCTGGGCATACTGAATACCCATATCCTCTTCACCACATTCGCCAAGGGTTCGGCCATCAAAGCCGATCAGTGCCGAGTGGCCGAAATAGGAGTAAACGCCATCAAAGCCGGCGGCGTTGGCGACGGCCACGTAGCAGTTGTTGGCCCAGGCCATGGTCTTGGCCATCATCACCTGCTGGTCCTTGGCCGGGTACATATAGCCCTGGCAACGGACGATCAGTTCAGCACCTTTCATGGCGCAGTCGCGCCAGATTTCCGGGTAGTTGCCGTCGTCACAGATGATCAGGCTGATCTTCATACCCTTCGGACCTTCTGAAACATAGGTCCGGTCACCGGGATACCAGCCTTCAATCGGGCACCAGGGGATGCACTTGCGATACTTCTGGACAATCTCGCCCTTGTCGTTGATCAGCACCAGCGTGTTGTACGGGGCCTTGTGGGGATGTTCCTCGTGGCGTTCCCCGGTCAGGGAGAACACGCCCCAGGTTTTGGCTTCACGACAGGCGGCGCTGAAAATCTCCGTCTCTTCGCCGGGAATGGTGGCGGCGGTGGCCATCATTTCATCCTTGTCGTACATGATGCCCATGGTGCTGTACTCGGGGAAAACCACCAGATCCATTCCGGGCAGGCCTTTCTTCATGCCCTTGATCATTTCGGCAATATTGCGGGCGTTATCCAGCACTTCGGCCTTGGTGTGCAAGCGCGGCATCTTGTAATTCACCACGGCGACGCCGACGGTATCCGGGCTGCTGGAAATGTCTCCGTGTCTCATGGGATTCTCCTGTGAAGGATTTCAGTCATTGTCAGAGCTAATCGACGCCCTAACCAGCCAGTGATCAGACCGCCAGATAGCTGGCGATCTTTTCCTGGTCAGCGCTGTCGCGGGTTTCTTCGTGAACGATGGCGCCTTTTTCGATGACCAGAATCCGGTCGGCGATATCCATCACGAAGCTCAGTACCTGCTCAGACACCACAATCGACAGGCCACGCTCATCGCGGATCTGGCGCAAGGTGCGGGCCATATCCTTGATGATCGAGGGCTGAATACCTTCGGTGGGCTCGTCCAGCAGCAGGACCTTGGGTTTGGTGGCCAGGGCACGGGCGATGGCCAGCTGTTGCTGCTGACCACCGGAGAGGTTACCGCCGCGCCGGGCCTGCATTTCTTCAAGTACCGGGAACAGCTTGTACAGATCCTCCGGGACCTTGCCGCCGCCCACCGCCGCCAGGCCGGTTTCGATGTTTTCCTTCACCGTGAGCGAAGGGAAAATCATCCTTCCCTGGGGTACAAAACCGACGCCGGAGCGGACCCGCTGGAAACTTTTCATGGACGATAGATCGATCCCGTCGAGGGTCACCGAGCCGCTTTTGGTGGCTGTCATACCCACCAGCGAGCGCATCAGCGTGGTTTTACCCATGCCGTTGCGGCCTACCACGGCAACGATTTCGTTCTTTCCGACGTCCAGATTCAGGCCTTCGATAATGGTGCTCTGGCCATAGGCCACACAGTGATTTTTGACGCTCAGCATGATCAGTGCCCCAGGTAGACTTCGACGACTTTGGGATCGGATTTGACGTGCTCGACCGTGCCTTCAGACAACACTTTGCCCTGGTGCATAACGGTGACCCGGTCCGCGATTTCACCCACGAACTGCATGTCGTGCTCGATGACCAGAACCGTGTGGTCCTTGGTGATCATCCTCAGCAACTCAGCGGTTTTACGCCGCTCGGCGACGGACATGCCCGCCACCGGCTCATCGAGCATCAGCAGATCCGGTTTCTGGATCAGCAGCATGCCGATTTCCAGCCACTGCTTCTGGCCGTGACTGAGCAGCGCGGCGGATTCATTGAGCAGATCTTTCAGGAAGATTTTCCCGGCCACCTCTTCAACCGCCTCAATGACTTTGGCATCGCGCTTGAACGCCATGGAACCCATCACTGTGTGCCCCTGGGGATAGGAGAGTTCGAGGTTTTCGAACACGGTCAGATCCTCAAAGATCGACGGATTCTGGAACTTGCGCCCTACCCCGGCGTGAACAATCTGGTGCTCCTTGAGCTTGGTCAGCTCCTTGCCCCGGAACTTGATCGAACCGGTGGTGGCTTTGGTTTTGCCGCAGATCAGATCCAGTACTGTGGTTTTACCGGCCCCGTTGGGGCCGATGATGACCCGGATTTCCTGGGGATCGAGGTAGAACGAGAGGTCGTTGACCGCCTTGAACCCATCGAAGGAAACCGTCAGGCCTTCTACCGCCAGCAGAAAATCCTTTTTGGATTCGGTTTTGCGTGGGGGACTCATCGGCTGCCCTCCGTGCTCATGGACTTATCGGAAATGCTGACGTCGGCCGGCTTGGACGACTTTTTGAAGCGGCCAAACAGCTTGTCTTCCAGAGGCATGACGTAGGTCTGATACAGACCCGCCAGACCATTCGGAAACGCCAGAACAACGCCGATGAACAGTGCGCCCATCAAGAATGGCCAGAGTTCCGGGAAGGACTCGGAGAAGCCACTCTTGGCCGCATTCACCAGCAGCGCGCCGTAAACCGCACCCAGCAAAGACAGACGACCACCCAGCGCACAGAAGATAACCATTTCAATGGAGGCCACGATGCCGATGAACGAAGGCGACATGAAGCCAACGATCAGCGTGAACATTGCCCCACCGATGCCGGCAAAAGCGGCCGCCAGACAGAACACGAAGATCTTGAAGGCGGTAACGTCATAGCCTGAGAAACGAACCCGCATCTCCTGGGCATTCATGGCCACCAGAATTCGGCCCAGCTTGCGGGTCTGGATCAGTCGCGCGGCCGCCAGGCACAGGAACAGCATGCCGACGCAGACGAAGTACAGCGTCTGCCGGGCGCTGTCGGTTCGAATATCCCACCCCATCAACGTCTGGAGATCGGTGATGCCGTTAACACCGCCGGTATAACCCTGCTGACCAATGATCAGGATGGTCAGAATGGCAGCGATAGCCTGGGTGATGATGGCGAAGTACACCCCACCCACACGGCGGGTGAACATGGCCAGACCAATAATGAACGCCAGCGCCATCGGTACCGCGATCACCGCAATCAGCGTAAAGGCGAAGCTGTGGAAGGGCTCCCAGAACCAGGGCAGCTCAGTGAGCTGGTTCCAGTCCATGAAGTCTGGAATACCCGGTGTGGACTGAATGGCGGTAGCCTCGGGAGTCGAGGCCTCCAGTTTCAGGAACATGGCCATGCAGTAGCCCCCAAGACCAAAGAACACGCCCTGTCCGAGGCTGAGGATGCCGGCCTTACCCCAGCACATCACCAGCCCGATGGCGACGAAGGCATAGGTCAGGTACTTGCCCACCATGTTCAGTCGGAAGGGGTCCAGCGCCAGGGGCAAAATGACCACCAGCAGCAGAGCCAGTGCGAGGTAATAGATACCCTCGCGCGTGGCAAACCATTTCAGGGGATTGGATCGATTCATGATGAGCTCCTATCGACGAACCTTGAGGGCCATAAGACCTTCCGGTCGCAGCATCAGAATGCCGACAACCACCAGCAGGGTAAGCACCTTGGCCATGGAACCACTGAGGAAGAACTCCATGGTCGACTGGGCCTGGGAAATCGAGAACGCCGAAATAATGGTGCCGATCAGACTCTGCGCACCGCCGAAGACCACCACCAGGAAGGTATCCACGATGTAGGCCTGGCCAGAGGTCGGACCGGTGGAACCGATCATGGTGAACGCCGCACCGGCCACGCCGGCAATGCCACAGCCCAGGGCAAAGGTCATGCGATCCACGCCGGCACTGTTGATACCGACCGCTTCCGCCATTGGCCGGTTCTGAACAACCGCACGGACTTTCTTGCCCCAGCCGGAGCGATACATAAGCAGATAAACGCCGACGGCAATCGACATGGCGATGATCATGACGAACAGCCCGTTAATGGGCAGTTCCACGAGATCGGTCACCTGGATTGCGCCCATCATCCATTCCGGCAGCTCAACGCCCACTTCGCGGGCACCAAAAATGGATCGGAACGCCTGCTGCATAATCAGGCTCAGGCCCCAGGTGGCCAGCAGTGTGTCGAGAGGTCGGTGATACAGGTGGCGTACCATCAGGTATTCAACCAGTGCCCCCACGGCGGCACAGATCAGGAATGCGAGAATCATCGCGATAAAGAAGTAGCCACCGAACAGTCCCGGCAGCGAACTCTGGAAAAAACTGGAAGTGAGATAAGTGGTGTAGGCGCCGAGGATCATGAATTCCCCGTGGGCCATGTTGATCACGCCCATCTGGCCAAAAATGATGGCCAGGCCCAATGCCATCAGCACGAAGACTGAGAACAGGGACAGCCCGGCGAACCCCTGCATGGCAAAAATCGACATCAATTCACTGGTGGTATAACCATCAAACATGGCCCTGACTCCCCGTGGACATGACAAACTCAGTGGTAAAACCGTCCAACGCAATCGTGGACGTTACCGGCGGATGGGGACCGGAGCGGACATCGCCGCTCCGGTCAGCCGGTCTTACTGGTAACCTTCCGGGAATGGATCGGGTTCCATCAGTTCCTTGGTCTCGTACACGACTTTGTACTGACCGTCGGTCTCAGCGACGCCGATACGGGTCTTGGACCAGAGGTGGTGGTTTTCGTGGATACGCACGTAGCCTTCAGGTGCTTTGGTGAACTCGATGCCAGGCGAGGCTTCGCGAATCTTGTCGATATCGAAGGAACCGGCCTTCTCCACCGCCATCTTCCACAGCCATGGGCCGAGGTAAGCCGCCTGGGTTACGTCACCGATGACCATGTCGTCGCCATAGGCATCTTTGAAGGCTGCAACGAATTCCTGGTTGTTGTCGTTCGGCAGGCTCTGGAAGTACTTCATTGAGGCGTAGATGCCTTCAACGTTCTCACCACCGATACCGCGGATTTCGTCTTCCGTTACGGAGATGGTCAGCAGCAGCGGCTTCTCGTCGGTGAAATCAACACCGGCGGCTTTCATCTGCTTGTAGAAAGCCACGTTGGAACCACCGACAACCGAAGCAAAGATCACGTCCGGCTTTTTCAGCTTGATCTTGTTGATGACTGAGTTGAACTGGGTATGGCCTAGCGGGTAGTACTCTTCACCAACGACTTTCAGGCCCAGTTTGTCGATGTGCTTACGGGCGATCTTGTTGGAGGTACGCGGCCAGATGTAGTCAGAGCCGAGCAGATAGAAGGTCTTGGCGCCCTTCTCTTTTACTGCCCAGTCGATACCCGCAAGAATCTGCTGGGTCGCTTCCTGACCGGTGTAAATCACGTTAGGCGACTGCTCCAGGCCTTCGTAGAAGGTCGGGTAATAGAGCATGCCGTTGTACTGTTCGATAACCGGCAGTACCGCTTTACGGGAGGCGGATGTCCAGCAACCGAAGATGGCGGCGACTTTGTCCTGACGCAGCAGCTTACGGGCTTTCTCAGCGAAGGTCGGCCAATCGGAGGCACCGTCTTCCTGCACCACCTTGATCTGACGACCCAGCACACCGCCGGATTCGTTGATCTGTTTGATGGCCAGCTTCTCTGCCTGCACCGAGCCGATCTCACTGATCGCCATGGTGCCGGTAATGGAATGAAGAATACCGACCGTGACGGTGTCATCGGTCACCGCCAGATCCGTGGTATTCACTTCGGCCATGGCTGCCGTGGACGACATACCCAGTACCGTTGAAGCAGCCAGAGCCGCCAGTGCCCGTCGCACGGAGCGACCAAGCGTGGAGCCGCGGGCCCCATCAGAATGCAGTCTTTCAGACATGGTGTTTCCTCGCGTTGTCAAAGTTCGACCGTTTTTTCGGAGCGCCGCCAACCGGCACCGGGAAAGCCCAGCCAACGAGGATCATTCTGAGTGGCGGCCCTGATGTGGCCCATTCGACAAATGGCCCACAGGCCTACGTCATTTGACGCATACCGACATGATTTTGCAGTCGGTATGAATGGTGCATCACTTTATTGAGCCCGCTTACCCCAAAATTGAATTAGGATTCATGTTTGTGGCCGGTTTGCGGCGGCAGGGTCCAAAGTGGGGGCTGAATGAAGGGCTGAACTAAGCTCTGAAGCAGCCTCTGACTAACGACCAGAACTGGAAGGGTTTGCGTTTTAATGGCGGCGAAACAACAGATATTCAGAGTGCGGCGTCGCTACAATCAGTGGGTCGGCAACCAGACTCTGGAAGACTATGCCCTGCGCTTTACCGCCAAGAGCGCGCGCCGCTGGTCCGCCGCCCGGGTCAGCACGACCGCCCTCGGTGCCATAGCCTTTCTGGCCCTGGAAGCCATCGGCGGCACCATTACCCTGCATTACGGTTTCAGCAATGCAGTGTTTGCCACGCTGGTGGTGGGTGCCATCATTTTTCTTACCGCCCTGCCAATCAGCTACTACGCCGCCCGTTACGGCGTCGATATTGATCTGCTGACCCGGGGTGCCGGGTTTGGTTACATCGGCTCGACCATCACCTCGCTGATCTACGCTTCCTTCACCTTTATCTTCTTCGCCATTGAGGCTGCCATCATGGCGATGGCCCTGGAGCTGCTGTTCGGGGTGCCTCTGGTGCTGGGCTATCTGATCTGTGCGGTGGTGATTATTCCGCTGGTGACTCACGGCATTACCGCCATCAGCCGTTTCCAGGTGTGGACCCAGCCGTTCTGGCTTGTGCTGCAGATTCTGCCCTTCGCGGCAATCATCTGGCTCGACGCCTCGGCCGTGTCGGACTGGACCCAGTTCACCGGCACTGGCCCGGCCACTGACAGCCAGCCTGGCCTCAACCTCGCCATGTTTGGTGCCGCTTCTGCGGTACTGTTTTCACTGATTGCCCAGATCGGCGAGCAGGTGGACTTTCTGCGCTTCATTCCCAAACCCCAGGCGCATCAGAAGTTACGCTGGTGGACTGCCGTGATTGCGGGCGGGCCCGGCTGGATCGTGCTGGGGGTCGTCAAGATCATGGGCGGCTCACTGCTGGCGGTGCTGGCACTCTCCCAGGGGATTCCCGCCAGCGAAGCGGCGGACCCCACGCAGATGTATCAGGTGGCGTTCAACTACGTGACCCAGTCGCCCGAGGTTTCTCTGGCGCTGGCGGGTATTTTCGTCATTCTCTGTCAGGTCAAAATCAACGTCACCAATGCTTACGCGGGCTCAATTGCCTGGTCCAACTTTTTCTCACGACTCACCCACAGTCATCCGGGCCGTGTGGTGTGGCTGATTTTCAATGTCTCGATTGCACTGCTTGTAATGGAACTGGGCGTATACCGGGCTCTGGAAGAAACCCTTGGCTACTACGGTATTGTCGCGATTGCCTGGGTGGGCGCGCTGGTGGCGGATCTGGTGATCAACAAGCCGCTGGGCCTGAGCCCGGCGCATATCGAGTTCAAGCGGGCGCACCTGTACGACATCAATCCGGTCGGCGTCGGTGCGATGGTGCTGGCCTCGGTGTTTGGCATGCTTTGCCACGGCGGGGTTTTCGGTTCGGTCGCCCAGGCGCTGTCACACTTTCTGGCACTGGGCGTGGCGCTGGTCACGGCACCGCTGATCGCCTGGTATACCCGCGGTCGCTATTATCTGGCGCGGCCTCCGGTGGCCATTCCCACCTCCGAGAGCCTGGCCACCTGCGTGATCTGCGAGCATCGCTTTGAGGCCGAGGACCTGGCTCACTGCCCAGCTTACGACGGCATCATCTGCTCGCTGTGCTGCTCACTGGATGCTCGCTGCGGCGATCTGTGCAAGCCCGGTGCGGCCTATGCACAACAGTTCCGAAGCGTGTTCAGCGCATTCATACCGTCCACCGTCATGGGTTGGTTCAGCTCGCGGCTCGGTGGCTTCCTGCTGCTACTGGCCATCTTTGCCGGTGCCTCGGGCATGCTGTTGTCGCTGATCTACTTCAAAACCCCGGTTCCCTCCGGTGCTTCCGCTGAACTGCTGGCGGCCACCCTCTGGAAAGTGTTCTTTGTGCTGATGATCATCATCGGCGTGGTCTGCTGGCTGTTTGTGCTGGCTCACGACAGCCGCAAGGTGGCCGAAGAGGAATCCCGGCGCCAGACCCGGCGGCTGATGGAAGAAATCTCCGCTCACGAACGCACCGACAAGGCGCTGCAGATCGCCAAGGAACATGCTGAAGCCGCCAATGAGGCCAAGAGCCGCTACCTGACCGGCATCAGCCATGAACTGCGCTCACCGTTGAACGCCATTCTCGGGTATGCGCAGTTGCTTGAGAAAGCGGACGATATTCCTGATACCCGCCGACCCGCGCTCGACGTTATCCGCCGCAGCGGAGAATACCTGGCGGATCTGATTGAGGGGCTGCTGGATATTTCCAAAATTGAGGCGGGCCGGCTCGACCTGCATCGGGATCAGGTGCGCATCGACCTGCTGATGGATCAACTGATTCACATGTTTCGGTTGCAGGCCCGCGAAAAGGGACTGCAATTTCACTACGAGCGCCCCAAGCGCCTGCCGGAACTGGTGGCGACCGACGAAAAGCGTCTGCGGCAGATTCTGATCAATCTGCTGTCCAATGCCATCAAATACACCGACAATGGCGGTGTTTCCCTGAAACTGAGGTATCGCAACGAAGTCGCCGAATTCACGATCAGCGATACTGGCGAGGGAATCGCCCAGGAGAACATCGAGCGGATTTTCCGGCCTTTTGAGCGTGTCCGCACGCCTGGGGTTATTCGCACGGGGACCGGACTGGGCCTGACGATAACCCGTCTGCTGACCGAAATCATGGGTGGTGACATCAGCGTGACCAGCATTCCTGGACGCGGCAGCACCTTCAAGGTCAGCCTGATGCTGGCTTCTGTACACAGCCCCAGCCCAGCCTCCCTGACCGCGCCCCGGCGTACGATTTTCGGCTATCAGGGACCGCGTCGGCGTTTGCTGGTGGTGGACGATGAATCCTCGCACCGGCAACTGATCCGGGCGATGCTCTCACCTCTGGGATTCGACGTGCGTGAGGTGGATAACTCCCTCACGGTCGTGGAAGTCGCGGACGAATTGCACCCCGATCTGGTGCTGCTGGACGTTTCCATGCCCGGCGAAAACGGCTGGCAGATTCTGGCCAAGCTCAAGGCGCTGGATCGTAACCTGCCGGTAGTGATGGTCTCCGCAGACGCTAGTGAGGGCCAGCACGAGGAAGGCCATAAAGCCCAGCACGATGGCTATGTGATCAAACCCGTGCGGCTGAACCTGCTGCTGGATCATATCGGCCAGGCGCTGAACCTGACCTGGCGTTACGAGCGCTATATTGAAACGGAGATCGTTGCGCCGGTGGAACCCAAAGCGCCCGACCGGAATCTGCCGGCCATGGCGCACCGCCTGCATCTCAACTCGCTGGCGCTGATCGGCCACAAGAACGGGCTGCTGGCAGCCCTGCATGACCTGCACCGTCGCGGAGAAGCCAGCGAAGACTTTATCCAGAACGCTGAATCGCTTACCCAGAATTTTCAGTTCGACAAAATCATCGAACTACTCGGAGTGAGTAACCATGAAGGGGTCTGAACACGAGCGCACTGTTGTGCTGGTGGTGGACGACGACATCGAAAGCATCCGCATGATCAACGATGTGCTTGAGGATGCTGGAATGACCGCACTGGTGGCCCTTGAGGGTCGCCAGGCGCTGGCCATCACCCGCAATATCACACCGGACGTGGTATTGATGGATGCGATCATGCCCAACATGGATGGTTTCGAAACCTGCCGCCAGCTCAAGGAAAATCCTGAACTGAGCCATGTACCGGTCATTTTCATGACCGGGCTGAGCGACACGGAGCACGTCGTCATGGGCCTGACCTCTGGCGGCGTGGATTATGTCACCAAGCCGATCAGCGCACCGGAACTGATCGCCCGCATGAAAGTGCACCTGGCCAATGCCCGGGTCGCCCGCAGTGCCCGTGCCGCACTCGACAGCGCCGGCCAGTTTCTGCTGGCCTGTAACCTGGAAGGCGAACGGCTCTGGGCGACACCCCAGGCACAGCAGCGCCTCCACGACGGCGGAGCCGACCGGGCCGAGGCCGCCGCTTCAATCAAAGCGCGACTGAACGAATGGCTCAGCCGCCAGCCAGAAAAAGGCCATACCCTGAAACTGGATATGCTCAGCGACGCGCTCAGTGTTGAGTTCCTGGCGCAGGTGGACGAGAACGAATACCTGTTACGACTGAGCCAGGCATCCCGAGCGGGCGTGTCTGCCGAAATGCTGCGCGAACGCTTCAACCTCACCGCCCGCGAAGGCGAAGTACTGCTGTGGATCGGCAACGGCAAAACCAACCGGGAGATCGGTCAGATACTCGACATGAGCCCGCGCACCGTGAACAAGCATCTGGAACAGATTTTCCGCAAGTTGAACGTGGAAAACCGCACCTCGGCGGCGGCTATGGCGATTCGGTGTTTGGGGGATCTTTAGGTTTCTGACTAGAAAAGATGAAATTTATATTTCATATTTATGGCTAATTCAGCCATTTCTGAAAGTTTAGTTTCAAATATTTTAGGGCTTTCTGGCAAATACTGCTCGAGAGTTCTATGCGAATTCCAGTGGATTTCGCGACTGTTGTGGTTCCTGCCCTGGATGCCGGCCTTCGCCGGCATGACGGGTGGTGGTGGGCTCATTCACTGGGTTCAGGGTTCTGGGTTCTGGGTTCCGGGCTCAAGGGCTCCGAGTCTCATAGCCCCGACCCCACTCCCAGGTCATACCGTCCTTCGCCGGCATGACGGGTGGTGGTGGGCTCATTCACTGGGTTCCGGGTTCAAGGGCTCAAGGGCTCATAGGTTCAAGGGTTCCGAGTCTCATAGCCCCGGCCCCACTCCCAGGTCATATCGGCCTTCGCCGGCATGACGGGTGGTGGTGGTGGGCTCATTCACTGGGTTCAGGGTTCTGGGTTCCGGGCTCAAGGGCTCCGAGTCTCATAGCCCCGACCCCACTCCCAGGTCATACCGTCCTTCGCCGGCATGACAGGTGGTGGTGGGCTCATTCACTGGGTTCCGGGTTCCGGGTTTCGGGTTCAAGGGCTCAAGGGCTCAAGGGTTCCGAGTCTTATAGCCCCTACCCCACTCCCAGGTCATACCGTCCTTCGCCGGCATGACGGGTGGTGGTGGGCTTCATTCACTGGGCTCCGGGTTCAAGGGTTACGAGTCCCAACGTCCCGGCCCCACTCCCAGGTCATACCGGCGAAGGCCGGTATCCAGTGATTCGGTTTCCGTGGCAGCCGACGAAACGTCAGCCCGATCCGGCTATGCCACGGCTTTCGGAACCATCCAAACCCCGTGCATTGACAGTCACCCGCCCATCCCCAATCTCTATAAATAAAATCTTTCTTTCATTTTTACGCCGTTTAAGCATAATAAAGAAAGATTTCTTTCACAGGCTTTCACTGATGGACCCCTACGCCATGTCAGACACCGCCTGGTGTCAAACGCTGGGCCGGAGGCTGGACGAGTTGCGTCAGCGTCGCGACCTGAGCCGTGATCAGTTGGGCGAGGAAATGGGTGTCAGTCAGCCCACCCTGCGCAAGCTGCTGGATGAAGGTCAGGGCAAACTCAGCAATCTTGTTGCGGCGCTTCGTGCGCTCGAAGCACTGGACCAGCTGGAATCGTTCCTGAAGCCTGCGCCTATCAATCCGGTTCAGCTGTTCATCCGCACCGATCAACCACGCCAGACCCAGCGGCAATCCCAGGGTGCCGATTGCGCGCAGCAGCAAAGCCAGTCCGGCCAGCAGGACCAGACTGAAAAAGACGATGCCTCGCAGCCGGACTGGGATCTCGGATGGTAAAAGCCAGCCGAACAGGCCAGCGACCCAACACACCGCTGGACCCGGAAGACGCCGCCAGGATCACCCTCTGGGGCGAGGACGTGGGCGTGCTGATGTTCGACCGGGACACCGGCGCATACCGGTTTGGCTACTATCCCCAGTGGCGGCAAAAGGGCGTCGAGATCGCCCCCTTGACCATGCCCACCAGCGCCCGCCGGGATACGTTTGAGTTTCCCAACCTCAATCCGGAGACCTTCAAGGGCTTGCCCGGCTGCTTTGCCGATGTGCTGCCGGACGACTTCGGTAACGCCGTAATCAATGCCTGGCTGGCCAGACAGGGCCGCGATCCCGCATCGTTTTCTTCGGTGGAACGGCTGCTGTATACCGGCTCACGCGGCATGGGGGCTCTGGAATTCTCACCGGCGATTCGCCAGCCAAGCACCGAGGCAGACGAGTCCCTGGAACTGGATTCGCTGATCCGCACTGCCCAGGCAGTGCTGGACGAGCGCAGCCAGGCCGGCGGCACCGTGGAAGCTTCAGGCGGACGTGGTATTGCTTCGATTTTTCAGGTGGGCTCCTCCGCTGGCGGCGCAAGACCCAAAGCAGTGGTGGCATTAAATGCGGCCCGCACGGACATTCGCTCCGGACAGATAGACGCTCCGGAGGGCTATGAGCACTACCTGCTGAAGTTCGATGGCATCGTCGAACATCGCGCTGGCAGCGAGATCTTCGGGGACCCCAAGGGCTTCGGCCTGATGGAATACACCTACTACCAGATGGCGACCCGCGCAGGGGTGATCATGGAGCCCTGCGAAATTCTTCCGGATCATCATCGCGCCCACTTCCTGACGCGCCGTTTCGACCGCATCGGCAACCGCAAACTGCACAGCCAAACTCTGTGCGCCATCGCTCACGCTAATTTCAAACGACCGGGCCAGTTCAGCTACGAAGAACTGCTGCAAACCGCTCGTCGCCTGCGCCTGTCGCGCTTGGAAGCACTACAGCTGTATCGGCGGATGGTATTCAATGTGATTGCCCGCAATCAGGACGATCACACCAAGAACTTCTCGTTTCTGATGGACGAGTCGGGCGAGTGGTCCCTGGCACCGGCCTACGATGTGGCTTACAGCTACCGCCCGGACTCCTTCTGGGTCGCCCAGCACAACCTGTCTCTGAACGGCAAACGCTCCGAATTCACCACCGCGGACCTGCTGGCCGTCGCTCGCCAGATTGGCAATTTCCCTGAACGGGCTGCACAGGACGTCATCGAGGAATGCACCGAGGCCGTTTCCCAGTGGCCGCAACTGGCCCGTAACAACGACGTGCCGCCCGCCCTGATTGAGGAAGTGAACAGCAACCTGCGGCTGGACCTGGCCTGATCAACGCTGGCGCGTCTGCGATCCTGAAAGTCTCCGGGAGTCACCCGCCGTGCCGACGAAGGCCGGCATCCATGAGCGTTGTGCATGGCATCGGCGGGGAGCGGTATTGTCCTGTGTGCCGTGGCCTGCGTTTATCCGCCAGAAACGGCGTTTTCTGCGCAGTCCTGTATGCGCCGGAAGGGCCGGGTTTGTTCCAGTTCGAAGGCCAGTTCAAGGAGTGTTCTTTCCTCGCCATGCCTGCCGGCGAAGTGCACGCCGATGGGCAGGCCGTCAGGGGTCTGGCCCAGCGGCACCGACATCGCCGGGCTGCCGGTGGCATTGTTCAGTGGCGAGAAGGCGACGAAGTTCTGCAGGCGTGGCAGCAGGGTTTTGAAATCCAGACCTGGAGCAAGATGGCCGAGCTTGGGTGTGGTATGCCCGAGGACCGGGGTAATCAGCGCGTCGTAATGGGTCAGCGTCTGCGCGTACAGACGAGCCGAGCGCGCCAGCCGCGACAGGGCGCCGGGTGTCTGCGCAATTCGGCCCCTGTAGTAACCCGCAAGACCCTTGGTGAGGTCTTCCACCTGTTTGGCTTTGAAATCCGGACTGATCGCAAACCGACCGAAGGTGGTTGAGAGGTAGGCAATCATCGACCAGTAAAGGATGAAGTCCTCCGGTAGCGTCTGGACGACCGGCGGGATCTCAATCTCTTCCACGGTATGGCCGAGCGATTGCAGATGCCGGGCGGCGTCCACAACGGCGGCACGGGTGTGCTCATCGGTCGGATCGACCCCTACGGAATCGAGTGTCATGCCAATGCGCAGGCGCTTTTTGCCAGGCCCTTCGACGAGCCCAATGGGAGGCATCTTGCGGGCTTTGAAGTACCGCTCAGCGCCGGCATAGAAATGCGCCGTATCCCGGACCGTTCGCGTGATAACGCCATCGCAGACAATATTGACCGGCAACTGCCGTGCGGCTTCGTAAGCAGGCAACCGGCCCCTTGTGGGTTTCAGCGCAAACAGACCACAGCAGGCAGCCGGAATTCGAAGTGAACCGCCGCCGTCATTGCCGTGGGCCATTGGCACCACGCCAGAGGCGACCAGCGCTGCAGAGCCGCCAGACGAACCGCCGGAGGAGTAATCCGTGTTCCAGGGGTTGCGTGTGGGCTTACCCACCTGTGGCTCCGTCGTGGCGTTAAATCCCATCTCCGGCATGCTGGTTTTCCCCAACAGCACGGTGCCCTGGGCGGCGAGTAGTTTTGTAAAGGCCGCATCGGATTTTGCCGGGCGCCGACCGATGGCCTGCGAACCCAGACGCGTCGGCAAGCCGCGAACGTCGGTGGTGTCCTTGAGGAAAACAGGGACTCCTGCCAGCAGCCCCCGGAGGGGTTTTCTCGCCTTGGCCTGAGCCCGGTCATAACAGGTGTGCACAATGGCTGCGAGCTGGGGATCTACCCGCTCAGCTCGCTCTATGGCGGCGTCAACGAGTTCTGCTGCGCTGACTTCTCCGTTTCGAACAAGCCGAGCGAGTTCTACGGCGTCGTGATCGGCCAGGGCATCATCACCGAAAGCGTGGACAGGATGCGACATCAAACCTCCAAAAGATCATTCCTGTGACCACCTTCCAACGGCTGATCACTCGTTCGTTTTCAGCGCGTCACTTTACAACACCTCTCCACCGCTACTCCGTTTCAGAGCGGAAAAGTCAGAGCATTCGGGAAAATCCGGCCTGAAATGATTCCCGAGTGGCGGGTATCGATGACTGACGTGACCCATTTCACCCTGACCTATCGCCATCAATATTTTATGTTGACACCGTAAACATTGTTGGCGCATGCTTCAGCCATGCAAGAAAAGAAACCGAATTACCATCATGGCGATCTTCGTCAGGCCCTGATCGACGCTGCACTGGCGCGGCTTCGGGAAGGCGGTGCAACAGCGTTGTCGTTGCGGGCGCTGGCCAAGGACGTGGGTGTTTCAGCGACGGCGGTTTATCGCCATTTCGCCGACAAAGAGTCACTGCTGGCTGCTATCGCTACCGAAGGTTTTGAGGGACTGAAACGGGAGACTCTGCTGGGACGGGACGAGGCCGATGCGGGCAACCAACCGGCTGATCCACTGGCGCGCTTTGCCGGCATAGGCCGGGGTTATGTCCGCTATGCGCGCGAGCATCCAGCCCATTACAGGCTGATGTTCGGTCCGAGGATGCTGGACATTGAGCGCTATCCCGATCTGGCCCGCGCCGCCTCAGAAAGCTATGCCGTTCTGGAAACCACTGTCGCGGAGGGCGTCAACGCCGGAGCACTGAAACACAACGACATCCAGCTTCTGAGCACGACTGCCTGGTCGCTGGTGCACGGATTGGCCTCTCTGATCATCGACGGGCTGATTGATTCCAGACTCGCCGACGATCAGCTGACTGATCGAATCCTACAAATCATGACTCAGGGCACGGCCCGGGGAGATTCACAATGACCCGTTCCTCCAACCAAGCACCCTCACCCAGCACCATCCGGATCGGTCGACGCTATCGAGCCAAGCGCCTTGAGGGCCCCTACGATGCCATCGTGATCGGTTCCGGTATCGGTGGCCTGACCTGCGCAGCGTTGCTGTCATCCCTGGGCAAAAAAGTGGCGGTGCTCGAGCAGCACTACACCGCGGGTGGATTCACCCACAGCTATTCACGCAATGGTTATGAGTGGGACGTGGGCGTGCACTACATCGGTGACATGGGTTCACCCAACACCATAGCCCGCAAACTGTTCGACTTTATCAGCGGCGGTGACCTGAAATGGGCTGCGATGGATGATCACTACGATCGTATCTGGCTCGGCCAGCAATCCTATGATCTAGTGGCGGGGCCGAAATCGTTCCGGGCAGAGATGGTTCGCAACTTTCCTGACGAGGAGGCCGCCATCGACGAATATCTGCGCCGCCTTGAGAGCATCAATGCCGCTATGCCGTCGATCACCATGCAAAGGGTGTTACCGGGTCCGCTATCGAAAACGCTGGGGCTGTGGCGACGCTATCGCGAGCCGGAGTGGCTTAACCACACCACCCGTCAGGTGCTGGAGTCGATTACAGACAACCAGAAGCTGATCGCCGTTCTGACCGGCCAGTGGGGTGACAATGGCTTACTGCCGGAGCAGTCCAGCTTCATCATCCATGGCCTGATTGCCCGTCACTACATGTATGGCGGTTATTACCCCATCGGCGGCGCTTCAGCGATGGCTGAGTCCATCATTCCCATGATTCAGAAAAGCGGTGGAGAAGTGTTCACCTACGCGCAGGTTGAAGAAATTCTGGTGGAAGGCAACCGGGCCACCGGTGTGCGAATGGCGGATGGGGAAGAGATCAAGGCTCCACTGGTCATCAGTAATGCGGGCGTTTTCAACACCTTCGGCAAATTGCTGCCGAAAGACGCGTCGTCCCGCCATGGTTATGATCAGGCGCTGAAATCCGTGAAGCGTTCGGCGGCCAGTCTGTGTCTTTACATCGGTATCGACGACACGGCCGAGAACCTGGGTTTGCCGAAAACCAACTATTGGCTGTACCGCCACGAACACCACGAAGCGGCAACGGCCGAATACATAGAAAACTCCGATGCTGAACTGCCTCTGGTGTACATCTCATTCCCATCGGCCAAAGACCCGGAATTTCTGAACAAGTACCCCGGCAAGGCCACCATTGAGATCGTTTCGTTCTCTCCCTGGGAATGGTTCAGTGAGTGGGCTGACAAGCCCTGGGGCAAGCGGGGCGAAGACTACGAAGCCCTGAAGGAAAAATTTTCCCAGCGATTGCTGGCTAAGCTTTACCAGCATTTTCCTCAGCTGGAAGGCAAAATCGACTATTACGAGTTGGGAACGCCGCTATCCACCGAATATTTCTGCGCCTACGATCAGGGGGAAATTTACGGTCTTGATCACGATCCCAGCCGGTTCCAGCAGGAGTGGCTGCGACCCAAAACCCGAATCGACGGGCTAATGCTGACGGGGCAGGATGTACTGACCTGCGGCGTGGTAGGCGCGGCCATGGGAGGACTTCTCACCGCCACAGCGGCAAGCGGGGCTCGCGGACTGAAGCTGGTCAAACAGTTCCTGGCCTGAGCTGCCGCGCCGGTCTTGAGGATCGGGCGGCAGCCTGTCATAAGTCTGCAGGCATCAGGATGAGCCGGAGCTGGCCTCAAACCGTGACCGGACAGCACCTTCTGGCGGCGCAGGCCAGCCTTCTCTTTGCTTGCCTGGCACACCGTCGCGCTCTTCGGTCTGGTCGTGCCACAGCTGGACCTGAGTCGGGAACGGCATATCGATCCGCGCCTCGTCGAGGGCTTTTTTGATCGCCAACAGTACCTTGGCTTGAACCCGCACGACATCCGCCCTAGGGCTGGCCGTCCACCAGCGGGTGCGGATAGTGACCCAGCTGGCATCCAGACCGAACACAAAGGCTTCCGGGGTCGGCTCTTTTTCAAGCTCCTCTATTCCACGAAGCGCCTGGATGATGACTTCGCAGGCTTTGTCCGGATCATCGCCATAGCCAATACCGACATCGTACTGACTGCGTCGTGCCGGGAAGGCTGTTTTGACCAGTACCGCGTTGGTGTAGATGTCACTATTCGGAATGACCGCCCGCTGACCATCGTAGGTTTTTATGAGCGTGGCGCGCGTTTCAATTTTCTCGACAGTTCCCTCATAACCGTTGACGACAATCTGATCACCGATCTCGAAGGGCTGGCGCACCAGAATCAGAAGGCCGGCCAGCCAGTTCTGGAGAATATCCTTGAACGCGAAACCGATAGCGACCGAACTGACGCCGAGTCCGGCGACCAGATCGCCTGGTTTCAGGCTGGGGAACACAATCGTCGCGGCTATCAGAAAGCCGAGGATGATCATCAGAAAGCGAAGGAATCCACCCAGCACCTGGCCGAGATTCTCCCGGCTGCGCCGGGTTAAGGATCGGGTGACCATCTTCTGTGCCAACCAGCCGGCGATAAAGGCCATGATGATGACGCCAACGGCCACAGCAATATTGGGGGCCATCTTCACGAGCCCATCAAGCCAGGCGTCGAGTTTCTGAAACAGGAGTGACGGGTTCAAATCGATGTACTGCTCGGCATTCTCTTCCATTGAGAGGCTTCCACTAACGAACTGTGTCAATCCGGACATTCCGGCGTTCCGTCAGTTATACGCAGGACCTTCAGAAAAAAAGATTGCCATTACATCACTTTGCCAGCGATCCACTGCATGGCCAGGGAGAAAGCAATGATTACCAGCCCGCCGCCGACTATGGTCACCAGGGCATGTCGGTCCCACATTTCCCGAGCCTTGTCACCGAATCGGTAAACCAGCCAGGCCAGCCCGAAGTAGCGGATGCCGCGAGCCAGCACCGCCGCCAGAACAAACAGCGGCAGCGGATAGCCCGACATGCCTGCGGTAATCATGGCCACCTGAAAAGGGATGGGCAGAATGCCCAGAGCGAGGATGGAAACGAAACCGTACTGATCAAAAAACTGCTGGAAGTTCTCGAAAGCGGTCTGCATGCCCATGCTGTCGATAAACCAGACACCGACGGACTGATACAGCGCCTGCCCCACCAGATAGCCCAGAATCGAAGCGGCAAGACAACCGGCGGTAACGACCGCCGCTATGGTCCACAGCTGGTCCCGGTTGATGATCATCAGCGGGATCAGCACCACTTCAATGGGAATCGGTAAAACTACGGTTTCCAGAAAAGACAGCAGGAACAACAGCCACAGCATATGCCGGGAGCCGTTGATGCGGTCAAACCAGCGCTGGGCCCTTGGCGACTTGAGTTGCATGGTGCTGGCGGTCAGGAGAGAGGTCGGACTCGCCGGTAAACCGACTCGAGCAGACTGTAGACACCGAATGCGAAAAGCCCCAACGCTACGACGGCAAAAAGCCAGACCCCAAAGGCCTGGTTACGAAGCGCCTCAAAGGCTTCCTTGGTGCCACCTGCCTCGTTGGGGTCTACCTGCCAGGCCGCCACGATGAACAGACAGCCGACGATCAGAAACACCACTCCCCGGGTTGCCAGTCCAAAACGGCAGACAGGATAGGCCCAGCGACGGGCCTGTGCGGAAATATCGAAGTGCTTATCAAACCCGGTTTTCCAGGCTTTGGCCAGGTGCGCTACACCCGCTCCCATGACGCATCCGCCGACAATCGCGACCAGCCACTGGCCGAAGGGTTGTCTCATTAACCAGGCGACGTTGCTGGCGGAATCACCTGAACCACCGCCGCTGGATAATTCAAAAGTATAGATGAGACTGGCGGCGAAAACCGCCAGCAGGATATGGGAAACCGCACTGATCAGAAGAGAGGCCCGGATCACCAGGCCCTTTGTCGAAAATCCGTGATTGTCGGTGTCACGAATAGACTGGACGCAACGCCAGATGGAATAACACACCAGACAGATAGCCAGCACGGTAAGCAGCACATTACCCATGGGGGCAGCCAGCAGACTTGAGACGGCGCCGCGACTGCCGGTGGTTTCGCCTCTGGACCCAACCACTTCCAGAGTCGCCAGTCCGCCGACGAGGAGATACACCACGCCGCGGGCGCCATAGCCCAGACGCGCTACGATCTCGAGGGCTCCGCCACTCGACGACGTACTGTCCATTTCTGCCTCCCAGCAAATGCACGATACAAGTTCGACATAGGTCGTTATGCGAACTTTACCCGGTTCGGAGCCAGGCGGGGGTTACGCTGCGGACACCTGCTGCCGGTAAGCAGGCTCATACATGGATGGATAAAAAAAGCGCGGCCCCAAGCCTGGGATCGCGCTTTGTAAGTCCGGGCGGGGTTCGTCGCCTTCGACTGCTCGGCTAGGCCTGGAACTATACCTCCAGAAGAGCCGAAATATCGTCGTCGGCCTTGAACAGATCCGGCAGAATATCCATCAGTTTTGCGGGGTTCACCTGCAACGCGCCGATCAGATCGGCCGGTAGTTCCAGTCCGGACTCGACCGCATCCAGGCCTTCGCTCATGGCGCCGTTAATCTCTTCGGCCAGTTTGATAACCGCAGCGTAAGGCGAAAATGGCTCGCTTTGCATGGGTTTTTCCTGATGCTCAAGCGCTTCGACGATGACGACGGGGAATTTCCAGGCTTCAGCCAGGCGGGCGCCAACGTAGTTATTGTCGAAATCGAACTTGGCGCGTTCAGCCTCGCAGCGACTGGCGCCTTCTGCCACCTGAGTTCTGATTTCCTGCATCGCTTCCGGTTCGGCGAGGTGCATCAGCGCCACCCCGATGTTGTGTAGCATGCCGGCTGTAAATGCGGTTTCGTTATCCAGCACCGGGCTGGTTCGGGCAACGGCCTTGGCGATGTTGGCCACCATAAAACTGTTGTGCCAGAACGCCTTCATATCCAGACCGGGGATGTCGGACAGAGACGACGTCACACCGGATGCCACGACCAACGTCCGCAACGTGTCGTCACCCAGCAGCACGACAGCAGAATCAATGGAAGCTACCTTGCGCCCTACCCCGTAGCGCACAGAATTCGCAAGGCGCAGAACCTTGGCGGAGATCATGGGATCCGTCTGGATTTTCTTGGAAATCGTGCTCGCATCTGTGCTGACCTTGTCGAAGGAAGCGATCAGCTCCTGGACGATCTTGGGAATGCTGGGCAGGTCGTAGATACGGGATAGAACTTTTTGAGCAGGCATGACGTGTTCCTCGAATCGGACGCGAAACCTTCGCGCATAGGTTCGAGTCTAGGCCACTGTCGCCAAACCGGACGGCTTGGCAATGTAATGTTTTGCAGGCTTTGGTTAGCAAATATTTCCAGCAAGCTTCGCCAACATTACATGACTGAAACCATTAGGAAAGACATGGTTATAACCTATCAAGCGTATAGCGGAGGGTAGCTTGAGCCGCACGACCAGATGACTCAAGCTGATCTTCTGTTAGCGCTGATGTGGCGCCGACATTGACAGCCAACACCGACCGAAGGGTCTAAGGAGAAATTATGAAACGTTCCGCAAGTGCACATTGGGAAGGTGGCCTCAAGGAAGGCAAAGGCACTATTTCCATGCAGAGCGGTGCTCTGAAGGATCAGCCGTATGGCTTCAATACCCGTTTTGAAGACAAGCCCGGCACCAACCCGGAAGAGCTGGTAGGTGCGGCTCACGCGGGCTGTTTTTCAATGGCACTCTCCATGATTCTTGGCGAAGCCGGCATGACCGCTGAGGCTATCGACACCAAGGCTGACGTAACACTCGAGAAGAAGGATGACGGCTTTGAGATCACCGCCGTTCACCTGACACTGAAGGCGAAAATCCCAGGCGCTGATCAAGGCGCTTTTGATGAGTGTGCAGCAAAAGCGAAAGAAGGCTGCCCGATCTCAAAGCTGCTGAACGCCAAAATCACTCTGGATTCCACGCTGGAAAACTGATTTAGCCTCAGTTGGCCCCAGTGTTTTGAGAGCCCCGCCTTTGCGGGGTTTTCTTTTTGGCGCTTCAGTTAACTAGGGAGCTTCTGAATAACTCCAGAGCCGAAGAAAGATTTACTCGGAGGCTAACGATTTACTCCGAAGCAATAGTTTCGTAGTTTTGTAGGCGACCCCGACACTGGGGAGTCTCTGAAAAGAATCGGATCATCTCAGGCTTTCGCATCATCTCCGGTTTTCAGAGGTTCGCTTGGTCCAGCCAACCTGCGCCATCAACAACAACGATATAACACCGATATAAGGTAACCGCATGGCTTATGTTCTGATTACCGGAGCCAGCTCTGGCCTCGGAGCCGAATTCGCAAAACAGCTTGCCGCCGAAGGCCGCTCTCTTATTCTGGTCGCGCGAAGAGAGGACAAACTCAAACAACTTGCGGACGAGCTCAGCAACAAGCACAAGGTCGACATCCAGGTCATCATTCAGGATCTCACGGGAGCCCGTGGCGCACGCGCGCTGATTGAACAGCTCGACGAAGCCGGGTTTGAGCTGGAGGGCCTCATCAACAATGCAGGATTTGGCGACCGAGGCCGGGTGACTGAACTGCCCCTTGATCGCCAGTTGGCGATGATCGACCTCAACGTCACCTGTCTGATGGCGCTCACCTGGCATGTGATGCCCAGAATCAAAGACAAATCGGGCGCCTTCCTGATCAATGTCGCATCCACGGCTGCCTTCCAGCCCGGTCCTTACCTCGCGGTGTACTACGCCAGCAAAGCCTTCGTGCTGTCTTTCACCGAAGCACTGCACGAGGAATATCGTGGCTGCCGGGTCAAAATCAGCGCCCTGTGCCCCGGCCCGACGGAGACCGAGTTCGCCAAAGAGGCCAATATGGAGGATTTAACCCTCTTCAAGAAGGGGGTCGTCATGTCAGCGGAAGATGTCGTCAGCACCTCTCTCAAAAAACGCGACAACGCCGTCGTGATCCCTGGCTTTCTCAACCTGATAATGATGGTGATGGGCAAGGTCAGCCCACGAGCCATCACTCGCTGGGTGGTGGCTCGTCTCCAGAAGTGATGGCGGGTCGCCGGGTTGCCTAGCTAAAACAGGCCGGCTCTCGGAGGCTTCGCTTCTGAGAGCCTCTGGCAGCCCTACCGTTTATTGATCGGCCAGCAAAGGTCATTTACACAGAGGTCCTTTACACTGGATACTGTTTATTTATACAGTATCCAGCTATGCGTAATAGAGCGACAAGTTCACGCCCAGCCAACCGCTATCAGTCCATCGTCACGGATCGGACTGATAGTGACGGCTGGCATCAGGATCCCGCCGACAGTCTTTGCGAAGACTCCGTCGCCACCTCGGTCACTGAGGAGCTGTCACGCACCATCATCAGCAGTAACCAGTCACCGGATGTGCCATTTGATCTTTCGATCAATCCTTATCGCGGCTGTGAGCATGGTTGCATCTACTGCTTCGCCCGCCCGACTCACGCTTACTGGGACATGTCCCCCGGGCTGGATTTCGAGACCCGTCTGATCGCCAAAACCAACGCCGCCACGCGGCTGCGTGAGGCATTGGATAAACCTGGGCACCAGGTAAAGCCGATAGCGCTTGGCATCAACACCGACGCCTACCAGCCGATTGAGAAACAGCTTCGCCTGACGCGGGAAATTCTGGAAGTTCTGAGAGCCTACCGACACCCCTTTTCCATCATCACCAAAGGTGCGCTGATCCTCAGGGATCTCGATATTCTTTCGGAAATGGCATCGGACGGACTCTGCATGGTCTCGGTCAGCGTGACAACGCTCGACAATCGTCTCAAAGGCCAGATGGAACCCCGCGCAGCCTCGTCCGGAAAACGTCTCAGCGTGATTCGCGCATTAAGCGACGCCGGGGTGCCGACCGGGGTGATTATTGGCCCGGTCATCCCGTTCATCAATGACCACGAGATTGAACGGATTCTGGAAGCCTCAGCCGAGGCCGGTGCGATCAGCGCAAGCTGGGTTATGCTGAGACTGCCTCTGGAGCTGGGCGATCTCTTTGAGGAGTGGCTGGCCCGCGAATTCCCCGAGCGCGCAGCTCATGTCATGGCCCGGATACGGGATTTACGCGGTGGCCGTGTGAATGACAGCAACTGGGGCAGCCGCATGACCGGCCAGGGGCCCTATGCGGATCTCATACGGCAACGGTTTAACAGGAAATTTCGGGCCCTGGGAATGGTCAAACATGCCCCTCAAGCTCTGCGGACCGACCTTTTCCGGCGGCCAGGTGGGGAGCAACTATCCATGTTCTAGATTGTCTCTTAGTGATCGTTCCCGCCTTAACACCGTAGTTTCTTTTGTATCGCCTCGCCTGCCCCCCTTTATCCATGAATGAGCCAGGACGACCATGAAGACTGCACTGAAAACTCTGCTGAGCCTGATCATCGCATCGGCGATGCTGCTCGCCGGCCCAATGCTGATGGTTGCCTGTAGCTCCAGCAACTCTGATTGGCGAACCGCGGACACGTCCAGTGTTGGCGTAGCGCCGCTACCGGAGGAAACACCGGAAGCCGTGGTGCAGGTATGGGGTGCCAGAGCATTCAGTTGGCGCGGTGCTTTCGCAGTACACACATGGATTGCTACCAAGCCTGCCAATGCGACCAGTTTTACGGTTCATGAGGTGGTGGGCTGGGGAACGAACAAAGTCCGGTCGCGCGAGACACAGCCAGATCGGCGCTGGTACGGCAACGATCCGGCGCTACTGGCGGATTACCGTGGCGCAGAGGCCGCAGCGATCATTCCGGATATTCTCGAGGCGATTGAGGACTATCCGTACCAGTCGACTTACGTGATATGGCCGGGGCCAAACAGCAATACTTTTGTTTCCTGGGTCATCCGGCAGGTACCCGAATTTGATGTGGTTCTGCCCAACAACGCCATCGGCAAAGACTACCTGGGTGAATCCACCTTTGTGGCCGCGACGCCCAGCGACAGCGGCTACCAGGTGTCGCTCTGGGGTTACCTCGGAGTATTGGCAAGTCTTCGCGAAGGACTTGAGATCAACGTGCTGGGCCTGTCCTTCGGAGTCGATCCGCTGGGATTGGGTATCAAAATTCCAGGCGTTGGACAGATTGGTTTGCGGGACCCGTGGATGTACCGAAAGCCGCCGCTGGATGACTTGGATAGCCTAGGGAGCCTCTGAATAACTCCGAATCGCCTCTGCGTGCTCTGAGGGTGCAGATGCAAGGCGCGACTTGCCGCAAATGGCCGTCGCCCTTTGCAAAAGTCGCAACGCGGCAGATGCTGCCCTCAGAGCGCGCCCTCCGGGGCTTTCAGAGCGATCCCCTCTCGTCGTTGTGGCTCCTTGAAAGGCAACCAGCCTTCCTGCGAAGCCACGCCCAGAGAGTGAAGCGCTCTGAAAGCCAGAGGTGATCCGGAGTTGTTCAGAGGCTCCCTAGGTAATTCGGATAACCCGCATAACGGCTGATTGTGATAGAGGGCGGCTGACACGCTTCTAGAGCGCGCGACGAAACGTGAGGTTGATCCGGCACTCGCCGAACGGCCAGTAGTCGCGGACACCATCCGGTATCGGGCCGTCTTTCACCGGTGCAACGCCATGAAATCTCAGACGGTCGTCCCCACCCCACACCAGCACATCGCCGTGAACGAGAGGCATCCGTTTGGGGCTGCCGCCACGGGTCATACCGCCCCAGAGAAAGATCGCAGATAAGCCCAGGGAAACCGACACAATCGGCTGGCTCATATCCGCTTCATCCCGGTCCTGGTGTAACCCCATTTTGCTGCCGGGCCAATAACGGTTCACCAGACAGGCGTCCGGATCAAAGGCCTCGAAATCTGCTGCGCGGGCGGCTCCGCTGGCCAGTTCAGACAGCACCGGCGGAATTGACGGCCAGGGCTGATCCGTCAACGGATCGACCGGGCTGTATCGGTAGCCGGACCGGTCTGTATACCAGCCGGCGGCTCCCGCATTGGTGGTTTCGACGCTCATGGAGCGCCCGCCTGGGGTTTTCATTGTGCGCCAGCCGGCTTGACGTTCAATGCCAGAAATCGCTCTCACGATTTCCGGACCCCGGCTCGAAGCGAACCCCCTCAGTAGAGCCAGTCTGGGTCCAAGCCACTCGGGCTCAGGCGCGTTGTTTTCTTGTGCCGCAAATAAGTCCATCAGTGCTCCCGAACAACCTGCGAACGCTCACCGGGCTTTTACCCGACGCTTCTATAGGGCGTCTATAAAACTTGAAGCCTGATCCATAAGGCCGGTCCCGAGCGTATATAAACGCAGAGAATGAGCAGTAGAAAAAGATGAGGAATGACTATGAGTAAGCCAGAATTGGATATCAACAATCCAGAAGAAGTCGTTAAGAAAGAACCGCGCAAAAGTCTTTTTGTCATTTTGTTTGCCGGTATTTATGGACTCGTGATTGGTGCGATCATTCTGATGTCGCCGTTCAGTGAGGGTGAGGCCCAGATGGGCGCTGGCGCAGGCTGGATGTTCCTGGGGCTGTCGGCGCTGAGCTTTATCTGGTACTTCATGGCCCGTCGTGCGCCCACACATGGCTAAACTGTAATTTTGGAGAGGGTTTTTATTTGAAAACATTTCAGTTGAAAGCCTTCTCTCTTTCATTATTGCAAAGCAAAAAAAGCCGGCTTTCGTAGCCGGCTTTTGAGTTCTGTCGAAAATTCAGATTTTCGAAATTATTGACCCAGGAAACTGCGATACATCCAGACCAGTTTTTCCTGTTCGGAAATATAACCGCTCATCAGTGCCACAGTACCTTCGTCGTCCGCATCGCCCGCCATGTTGAGCAACTGGCGCTGTTTTGCCAGGAGCTTAGCGAAACTGTCGACGATGTTTTCGACCGCTTCAGTACCCCCGGAAACATCTTTTCGCTCACTGATGGCGGACGCTTCGAGATAGCTGCTGTATGCGTGCGCCGGTCGGTGTCCCAAGGTCAGCACCCGCTCGGCAATTTCGTCGACTTTCAGCAACAGATCGTTGTACAGCTCCTCAAACTTCAGGTGCAGCTCAAAGAATCGCTCGCCCTTGATATTCCAGTGGTAGCCGCGAACATTCATGTAGAAAATCTGATAGTTCGCTAACAGATCGTTGAGACGCTCAGACAGCGTCGCCGCCTTTTCACTATCCAGACCAATAAAGTTCTTACTCATATCACGCTTCCTTCTGTCGAACCGAATTGATTGAGCGCTTCAGCAACGCCATAGCTTCTACTGTAGAAGAGAACGCCTAACAGAAGAAGATTATCGTTTCGATCCAAACAATAGAATTAGCCTATAATAAATCTTGCTTTTCTGACCGCGCCGATCCCCCTCCTGATTGCACTAATCAGAGGAGACATTTCAAGCGCCGGGGCCACAATCCAGACACTTCTGCACCATCTCCGGCCCAAGGTGCAGCTTGTTCCCCAGATCACGCAGAGCCGTGCGAAGCCCTTCTTCAATCACCGGATGGTAGAACGGCATAGCCACCATCTCTGAGACCGTCATACGTTTCTGGGCACACCATGCCAGCAGGTGCGCAATGTGCTCCGCGGACGGTCCAAACATCTCTGCACCGAGGAATACGCCGGTACCGTGCTCGGCGTACACTTTGAGAAGCCCTTTGTTGACGCCCATAACGCGGCTACGTCCCTGGTTGTCAAAGCTGACTTCACCGGTGGCATAGCAAACCCGGCAGTCCGACTCGATGTCACTGATTGTTCTGCCAGCCTGGCCGATCTGAGGCTCGGTAAACACGATCGTCAGAGGTGTGCGACGGGGACCAACCTGGACGTCGGGATAACGCCCGGCATTGCCACCCGCTATCTTGCCTTCGTCAACGGCCTCGTGTAGCAACGGCACCTGATTGCTGGCATCTCCGGCCATGAAGATATGGCTGGTGCCACACTGGAGGGTGTAAAAATTCACTTCGGGAACGCCTCGATCATCGAGTTTCAGGTCCGCTTTTTCGATGTCGATGCTGTCAACATTGGGCTTGCGACCGGTGGCTGCGAGCAGATAGTCAAAAGTCTCCGTGATCTCAATTCCCTCATCCAGGAATGTCACTGACACCCCGTCCTCGGTGCGGTTGACCGCCTTCACATCTGCCTGTGGATCGAGAGAAAACTCGGAGCGGAACGTTTCAAGGGCATAGTCCCGGATTTCGTCAGACTGGAGCGGCCCGACTGAACCACCGACGCCAAACATTCGGATGCGGACACCCAAACGACTCAGTGCCTGTCCAAGCTCAAGACCGATAACCCCAGGACCAAAAACGGCCACGGACTGCGGCAGCGTTTCAAGCTCAAACAGGCTTTCATTATCGAGAAGTCGGTCGTCGGCTTCCTGAAGAAATCCGGGAATGTTGGGACGCGAGCCTGTGGCGATGACAATCCGCTTTGCCTCGATCTCTATGTCCTGTCCGACCTGCAGTCGATGGGGATCAAGAAACCGGGCGTGCCCCTTGAACTTATGCGACGCGTCAAACTCTTCGACCGTTTCTTCGACAAATCCGACGAAACGATCCCGTTCGCGGCGAACCCGTCCGAGGACTTCACCACCATCCACCTGAACGTTATCAACGTGTACGCCGAACAGGTCGGTGTGGCGGGCAGCGTGCGCAGCATTGGCCGCTGCGATAAGGAGTTTGCTGGGCATGCACCCCACTCGGGCACAAGTCGTTCCGTACTGATCACCCTCAATCAGCGCGACGCTGTTCGTGTGTTGCAGTGCGGCTCTGTAGGCGCTCATACCGGCTGTTCCGGTGCCGATAATGGCCACATCGACTTTATGTAACTCCACGAGATTCTCCCATCCCTATGACTGAATAACTTCCGTTGAATTACCAGAACATACGTCGGCTCGGTGGCGAAAGTGCACCGACGACAAAAAAGGGCCCCTCAGGGCCCCGACGCACAGGGGTTGGTGCATCAAAAGGTGACTGCTAGGCCTGTGAATCAGGCCTGCAGAAACTTTTCGAGATCATCCGCGCCACCGATCTGGCGTCCGTCGAAGTAGACCTGCGGAGTGGTTCCACGACCAGTCACCGCCTGCAGCGTGCTATAGGAAAGACCGCCAGAGCCCAATTCGATCTCTTCGTAGCGGTAGCCATTCTCCGTCAGGAGTCGCTTCGCACGGGCGCAGTGCGGACAGCCGGGCTTAGTAAAGATGCTCACCCGCACCGGCAGTGCAGCATCCGGCTTCAAATAGTGCAGCATGGTGTCGGCATCGGACACTTCAAACGGGTCGCCGGCTTTCTGCGGCTCGATAAACATCTTCTCGATCACACCATTGCGGACCAACATGGAATAGCGCCAGCTGCGCTGGCCGAAACCCAGATCCTGCTTGTCAACGAGCATACCGATTTCGCGACTGAAGTCGCCGTTACCATCCGGTATGAATTGAATGTTTTCAGCGTGCTGATCTTCCGCCCATGCCTGCATCACGAACGGGTCGTTGACGGACAGACAGATAACCCTGTCGACGCCATGCTGGCGAAACACCGGTGCCAGTTCGTTGTAGCGCGGCAGGTGAGTCGACGAGCATGTCGGGGTGAACGCACCGGGCAGCGCAAACACCACTACGGTCTGATCTTTAAACAGGTCTTCCGTTGTCACCGCCGCCCAATCGTTATCGTGGCGGACTTTAAACGTGACGTTCGGAACTTGCTGGCCTTCGCGGGAAATCAGGGCTGTCATTTCATCTCCTTCGTGAAAAAAACAGAGTCATACGTAAACTCAAATTCAATGCCGCTATGCTACGAAACCAATAATCATAGATAAAGTTCATAAAATTTATATCATCAATAGGATCAGACAAATATTGAGCTCGTCTCCCGATATTAGCTCCTGTTCAGGCCAGCACACTCCCTCAGCAGCACCTCAGTTGTCTCCCAGCCAATACAGGCGTCCGTGATGGACTGACCGTAAACAAGAGGGCCGACGTCGTTTTGGCGGCCATCTTCCAGAAAGCTCTCCAGCATCAGTGCACAGACGTTGATCATCCCGTTCGCTCTGGTGCTCAGAACCTCTCGGGCAATGTGAGGCTGCCGCTCATGGTCTTTGCAGGCGTTGTCGTGGCTGCAATCCACCATGATGGCCGTGTTTAAGCCGGCTGCCTGCAATTGCTCGGTCGCGAGAACAAGGCTGTCGTGATCGTAGTTGGTAATGCCCCGGCCACCGCGCAACACCAGATGAGTGTCTGGATTGCCTGGTGTTTCGATCATGGCCGGCTGGCCGTCATCGGTCTGCCCGAACAGGCAATGCTTGCCGGCGGCAGAGGCCATGGCATTCAGGGCGATGCGGGTATCGCCGTCGGTGCCGTTTTTAAGGCCGGTAGGAATCGGTAAGCCGCTCACCATCTCGCGATGAATCTGCGATTCCGTCGTGCGGGCACCAATGGCTACCCAGGAGATGAGGTCATCGACGTAGTTCATGGCCAGGGGGCTCAGTGCTTCAGTGGCCAGAGGCAGGCCAAGCTCTGCCAATTGCAGCAGCAATTGCCGACTGCGAATCAGGCCTTCCCGAAGATTGCCCTGCCCTGTCCGATCGGGATCATAGAGCAGACCCTTCCAGCCGACCGTGGTGCGCGGCTTTTCCAGATACGCACGCATGACAACCATGACCCGGTCGTCGATCTCCCGGGCCAGTTCCGCCAGGCGCCGACCGTAATCCAGTGCTGCTTCCGGATCGTGGATGCTGCAGGGACCGACGACGACCAGCAAGCGATCGTCTTCCCCGTTCAGAATGCGTCTGACAGCATCCCGATGATCACCAATCTGCGAGCGGAGTGCTGCCGAAACCGGGAAGTCCCGGGCCAGTTCTGCGGGCGTCGGTAGCCGTTCGACTCTGTTGGGGCGGGCTGTCCCGGAAAGGGGCTGATCCCCTATGCCGGAGGCAGCCAATACTGAAACGCTCATGTTCTTTCCTCTCGAATCCTCGGGGAGCCTCTATCGAGTTCCCTAAACTGAAAAACCCCGGCTGGCTACCAGTCGGGGTTCTTGGGATCCGGTGGCAGCCTGGGCGTCTGCCGGGCTGCCTGTCTGACTCTGGGTCAGGGGTTAGGGTGCGGGCGGCCCGGTATCTGGCGAGTAAAATAGCCAAAACCAAACCACCAATAGGACACGCCCACTACGCAACGCCCACTTTCGGTGGCCGCTGATGCGTTCGGGCGTAATTGACAGATTGCAGTTGTCCTATCCATGCTCAGACTATAGCCCGTGAAACAATCACAGAAAACCTTCATCGGTACATTTCATGATCTTTGTCACTGTCTCTGCCCGCCCTTCTCGCTTCCATCGTTTGCTTAAGCATCTCACCCGATTGCTGCAAGTCACTGTGGCGGCGGCCTTTCTCAGCGCGCCGTCTCTGACCTTCGCGGTGCCCGAAGCCCGGACCTACACGCTTATGGCTCGCCCCGCTGGTGCGGTGGCTGATCGCCTGCGGGAGCTGTACGGCAAGGCCGAGCTGAGCGTCAGCGCTATGGGCCAGCAGCTGGTGGTCCGGGGTGAGCCGGTGGTTCTGGACGAAGTCGGCGAACTCATTGCCACAATGGATGTCGCCCCGGTTCAGATGAAAATTGAAGTGCGCTCGGGGGCGGTCAGCGACGGTGTCTCGTCAAGCGGTGGGGCCTCCGTCACCAACAACGGGGTCTCAATCGGAGGGACCTCTCGCACCATCAGCACCCAGAGCCAGACGGTCCGCAGTATTGTGGTTCAGGACGGCCAGTCGGCCCACATCACGAACGGCAGTGTCCAGATGGTGCCTTTCGCCCTCCAAGGCGGGAGAAACCCGGCACTCGCACTCGCTCAGGTAGAACAGCGCAGCGGTTTTTTGGTCAGCCCACAGGTGATTTCTGACCAGCAGATCGAGCTGCGCATCATGGCTTTTGAAAATGACGGTGCGCCACTAAAGGATGGGTTTAAAACCGAAGCCATCATGACCTATCGGCAGGTCGCTCCGGGCACCTGGGTTTCGCTTGGCGGCGTTGACCAGTCCTACCAGCAGGAAGGCACTTCCGGGTTCAAGACCTATCGGGTCGAAGGAAAAGACCTGCGGCGCCAGAGCTTCGATGTTCGGGTGCAATTGATGAACTGAATCGTTCTCAGCCTCTGAGCAGCGTATCTCGGGCTTCATTGAGCTGAGCGGCCAGATAATCGCTGCCGCCCTTGTCGGGATGGACTTTACCCATCAGGCGGCGGTGGGCGGCGACCACTTCTTCTTCCGTGCAGTTTTCCTTGAGGCCAAGGATCGCGCATGCCTGCGAGCGATCCATTTTCCCTCTCGCTGCTTGTCGGCTTTGACTTTGGCTGCCGTTCTGTCCGGCATGACGCTGGCCATCGTTGCCCATGAGCTTGCGAATCCACGGCAGATAGCGGATCAGACCGGGCAGCTTTCGCAGCAACGGTATGATGGCCGCCACGGCAGCGGTGATCACGTGTATTCGCCCTGAAACCACGAGCAGCAAAAGCACGACGCCACCCACGACCGCCACCACCTTCCAGGAGGCAGCTTTGCGCTTCTCCTCCGGCTGGCTGTTCACGTACTGCCACGCGAAAAAGCCGCCAACCACCATCGTTGCCAAGAAAAACAATCCCATACAAAATCCAGAGTCATGACCGCCAGATCGCGGGCGGGAAAATGATTCGCCGAAGATCCAGTTTATCTGTTACAACCGTAAGTCATCGTTCGGTCACCTGCGGCTGGCAATGTGGCCGCGAGGCGAAAGACTCGACCGGCCAAGATCCCGGCCCGGACACTTTTCGCAGTTGCCGTGCACCGTTTTCTTCTTCCTTGGAAACGGCCGCCAATGATAGCTTGTGGCGGATACTGTCATACGGAAACCCACTATTGCGTAGCAACCTACGAATCGCGCTACACTAGCGGGCTATTTTGTCGTTGTATTTCTCGGGTATCCGGTGCCAGCGCCGGCCCACGGATTTGTACAAACAGGGACTCTCCATGCGCACGTCTATTCGTTTTCTGATCGTTCTGCTCATCCTGGGCCTGCTTTTCGGCGGTATCTTTGGCTACAAGTTCTACCAGTTTGGTCAGATGCAGGAGCAGTTCTCCCAGCCCCAGCCTCCAGCCGTAGTCTCAGCTACCAAGGCCTCTGAAGAGTCCTGGACCCAGATGATCAAGTCCACCGGAGATCTTCGCGCCATCAACGGCATTCAGGTGGCCAACGAAGTTCCGGGCATCATCAGCGAGATCCGGTTTGAATCCGGTGATGCCGTCAGCAGGGGCGACGTCCTGGTGACGCTGGACTCAGAGACCGATCAGGCCGCTCTGAACACCCGACGTGCGGAAGCCCGTCTTGCTCAGCAGGAGTTCAACCGGGTCAGTGATCTGCTGCCCAAGCGCGCGATATCCCAGTCCCAGTACGATGAAGCCAAAGCCAATCTGACCTCTGCTCAGGCCAGAGTCAATGAAGCCGAAGCCTCCTTCAACAAAAAAGTCATCAAGGCACCTTTTGCCGGCCAGCTCGGCCTGCGACTGGTGGATCAGGGCGAATATCTGGCGACCGGCACACCGATTGTCGAGATCAATATGCTCGATCCCATCTATGCAGATTTCACCCTCAGCGAAAAAGACCTGACCCGAGTCAAGCAGGGTTACACGGTGAAGGTTTCGGTCGCGGCCATGCCGGACCGTGAGTTCGAAGGCTCAATCGCTGCGATCAGCAGCTCGGTCGACACCGAGACCCGGACCGTCAGAGTGCGCGCGTCTGTTCCCAACCCTGAGAAGCTGCTAAAGCCTGGCATGTTCGCCAGCGTTCAGACACTGGAACCCACTCCCAAGCAGGTGGTAACCGTGCCGCGTACCGCCGTGGCCTACAACACCTACGGGGATTTCGTATTTGCGATTGTTGAAAACGACGAGGGCAAGCAGGTCGTTGAACGCCGCAGCGTTGAGACCGGCTCGGTGCGAAACGGTCGCGTGGCGATCCTCTCGGGACTGAAGGCGGGTGAGCAGATTGTTTCAACCGGACTGCTGCGTCTGCGTGCCGGCCAACCGGTCAAAATCCAGGAGTCAAAAGATAACGGTCAATCGTCCTCCGGTAACGCCGCCGGCATGGAGGGCTGATCGCCATGCGTTTTACTGACATTTTCGTTCAACGCCCAGTCCTGGCGTCCGTCGTCAGCCTGCTGATCCTTCTGCTCGGTGTGCGAGCGGCGATGGATATGGAAATTCGGGAATACCCGCAACTTGAAAGCACCACCGTGACCGTGTCCACGGCCTATCCCGGTGCGAGTTCGGATCTGGTCAAAGGCTTCGTGACGACGCCTCTGCAGCAGGCTATCGCCGAGTCCAGTGGTATTGACTATCTCACCTCGACCAGCTCGCAGGGCGTCTCCACCATCACCGCCAAGATGGAGCTGAACTACGACGCCAACGCGGCCCTTTCGGAAATCCAGTCGAAAGTCGCCAGCCAGCGCAACGTGCTTCCAGAAGCGGCTCAGGATCCGGTAATCACGTCCGAGACCGGAGATAGCACGGCGCTGATGTACATCGCTTTCTACTCCACGGAGCTCCAGGTTCCGCAGATTACCGACTACCTCAACCGTGTGGTTCAGCCGAAGCTGCAGGCGCTCGCTGGCGTCGGTAAGGCTGAACTGCTGGGCCGGAAGTTTGCTCTGCGGGTATGGCTCGATCCGGAGCGTCTGACGGCCGTTAACCTGACGCCGACCCAGGTCGTGCAGGTGCTGCTCGGTAACAACTATCAGGCAGCCGTGGGTAACACCAAGGGCGAGCTGGTGGAGATCAGCCTGGCCAGCGATACGGATGTTTCCAATCTTGAGCAGTTTGAACAACTGGTGGTCAAGCAGGACAACGGCACCATCGTTCGTCTGAGCGATATTGCCGACGTCGAGCTGGGCTCGGAAAGCTACGAGAATCTCGCCCTGTACAAAGGTCAGCCCGCGACTTACGTGGCCATCGAAATGGCGCCGGGTGCCAACCCGCTGACCGTTGCGGGCCTGGTCAAAGACAGCCTACCTGAAATCGAGTCGCAACTGCCATCAGGCCTGAATATGCGCCTCGCCTACGATGCATCGGACTTCATTGAAGACTCGATCAAAGAAGTTATCAAAACGCTCGGCGAAGCGGTCATCATCGTATTGGTGATTGTTTTTCTCTGTCTGGGTTCTCTCAGAGCAGCGATTGTGCCGTCAGTGGCGGTGCCTCTCTCGCTCATTGGCGGCGCATTTCTGATGCTGTTGATGGGCTTCTCCCTGAACCTTCTGACTCTGCTTTCCATGGTACTGGCCATCGGTCTGGTGGTGGATGACGCCATCATCATGGTGGAGAACGTGCATCGTCACATTGAGGAAGGGGCAACGAAGTATGAGGCGGCCCTGGAAGGCGCTCGCGAACTGGCGACGCCCATCATTGCGATGACCACCACACTGGTGGCGGTTTATGCGCCCATCGGGTTTATGGGTGGGCTGGTAGGCTCACTGTTCACCGAGTTCGCCTTTACGCTGGCGGGCACGGTCGTGGTTTCAGGCATCGTGGCTCTAACCCTCTCGCCGATGCTATCGGGCAAAGTTCTTAAAGAGCATGGCAGCTCCGGGCGGTTTGAGCAGCGCGTCGAAAAAACCTTCACCGGCTTGGCCAACGGTTATCGCCGTGCATTGACCTGGACTGTCGAATCCATCTCCGTGATCGTGTTTTTCGCAACCGTGATCCTGATCTCCATCTACTTCATGTTCATGATGAGTCAGAAGGAGCTGGCACCGACCGAGGACCAGGGCATTCTGTTTTTCCTGGGTAACGCTCCGCAGACGGCGACGCTCGACTATTTGCAGAAGTACGGCGGCGAAGCCCAGGAAGTCATGAGTGGAGTCGACGGCTACAACGAGGACTTCATGCTGCTTGGCGTGCTGGGCCCGAACACCGTATTTGGTGGTTTCAAGATGGCTCCCTGGAGCCAGCGCGACATCAGCCAGTTTGCGGTTCAGCCTAATCTGCAAGGCGCTCTCAGTCACGTAACCGGCCTGGACACTGCGGTGTTCCCGCGCCCCGCCCTGCCAGGCTCCGGTGGTGGCCTGCCCTTCCAGTTCGTCATCACGACCGGCGCCAGCTATGAAGAGCTGGACAAGGTGGCTGACGAAGTTTTGGGCAAAGCCATGCAAAGCGGCAACTTCATGTTCCTTCGCAAGTCGATCAACTTCGACAAACCGCTAACGACCATTAATGTGGACCGTGATCGTGCCGCTGATCTGGGTCTGTCGATGCAGGAGGTGGGCGCCGCGATGGGCAGCATGCTCGGCGGTGGTTACATCAACCGTTTCAGTATGGACGGTCGTTCCTACCAGGTGATTCCGCAGGTCGCTCGCTCGTTCCGGATGGACGAGGAGATGATCAACGATTACCGGATCCGGACCGACAGCGGTGCACTGGTTCCGCTCTCCAGCATCATCAGTTTCAGTCATTCGGTTGAACCGTCCCAACGGACCCAGTTCAACCAGCTGAACTCGCTTATTCTGGAAGGCGTGCCCATGCCGGGAACCGCCATGGGGGACGTCATGAACAGCCTGCAGCAGATGGCCGCAGAAACCATGCCGCAGGGCTTCACCAGCGACTGGGCAGGCCAGACGCGGCAGACTGCGAAACAGGGCAGCGCTCTGGTCGTGACCTTCTTCCTGTCCCTGCTGGTGATTTATCTGGTGCTGGCTGCACAATTTGAGAGCTGGCGTGATCCGTTCATTATTCTGGTGTCGGTGCCGCTGTCGGTGGCCGGGGCGATGATGTTCATTGTGCTTGGGTTTGCCACCATGAACATCTACACCCAGGTAGGTTTGATTACGCTCATCGGCGTCGTCGCCAAGAACGGTATTCTGATTGTCGAGTTCGCCAATCAGCTTCAGGAGAGCAAGGGGCTCAACAAACGTGAAGCGGTCATCGAGGCGGCAGCGATTCGTCTGCGCCCCATCATCATGACCACGCTGGCGTTGATCGTGGCCATGGTGCCGCTGCTGATGGCCGCAGGTCCAGGTGCGGTGAGCCGGTTCGCCATCGGTATTACCATTGCCGCCGGCCTCGGAATCGGTACGCTGTTCACTCTGTTTGTGCTGCCTGGGTTCTATATACTACTGGGCAAAACTCACCATCAGGATCACGACTCCGATCAGCAACCGCCGCAGAAGAGCGACGGCGATAAGTCGCCGCAACCGGCCTGATCACGCGTTGGCGTCTACAAACCCGACCCGGATATCTTCCGGGTCGGGTTTTTGTTCAAAGAACTCTTGAGATAGTCCATGAATTCAACGATTCGCCAATGGCTTGGCTCGGCAAAAGCACTGAAAGCGATTTTCCGCATTTTCGCGCCTTATGTCGGCGCGGGTATTCGGGTCACTCACCTGGCTGATGACTTCAGCTCAGCGACGGTGGTCATGGATCTGAACTGGTACAACCGAAATTATGTGGGCACCCAGTTCGGTGGCTCGCTGTATAGCATGACTGACCCGATGTATATGCTGCTTCTGATGAGACGGCTCGGTAACGACTATATTGTCTGGGATAAAGGCGCAGAAATTGATTTCGTCAGCCCTGGCCGCGGTCGTGTCACCGCGGAATTTCACCTGACGGAGGAGCGTCTGCAGGAAATCCGGGAGGCCACCGCTGGTGGTTCAAAAGCGCTCCCGCAATGGACGGTCGAGATCCGCGACGATGCCGGCGTTCTGGTGGCTACCGTTCGCAAGACACTGTATGTCCGTAAAAAGCGACAGGACTAGAGGAGCATGGCGCTGTCACTTTCCACTGTATTCTGGATCTTTCTGATCGTCTTCCTCGGCTGGTTCTGGTGGAAAGGCAAGGCCATCAAGGAATACGTTCTGCAGGCGGCCAAGCAGCATTGCCAGAAAATGGACGTGATGCTGCTGGATGATGCGGTGTACGGTCGGGGGCTCTGGTTCAAGCGGGATGACGAAGGCAAGCTTCGGGTCTGGCGCAGATTTTATTTCGACTTCACGTCCACGGGCGAAGAACGCTACCGCGGCACCATTGTTATGCTCGGCTACTATGTGCAGCACATTGAGCTTCAGCCCCACCGCTTCAGCTAGCGAGCGGTGAGGCTTCGACGCTGATTTCCGGAATCAGCTGATCCGGTTTACCAGTGTCTCCATGATCCGCTCTGCGTTGGCACCCACCGTCAGTGACGGGTTCGCGCAACCAGCTGAGCCTGGAAGCAGCGCACCATCAATCACGAACAGATTAGGACAACCGTAAACTTCTCCTTCGTAATCACAGGCTGTACCCATAGCCGCCCCACCCAGAGGGTGCCAGGTTCCTGTGATACCGAGATCTATGTTTTCACCACCCCCAACGTCGACCATACGTTGCATTGAGTTCAGAATGGCTCGGTGAGATTTGTCATTATCCCGCTTTGACCAGTTGACGTTTATGCGATCCGTCAACGGATTGTAAGTGGCACGGCTGTTCTTGTCCGGAATGCTCATTCCCATCTGTACCTGTGCCCGGTCAAGGTTAAAGGGCACTGGCGAGTGCATGAACGAGGTATTCTTGATGGGATTGATATTGTCGAAGGCTGCGATAGCCGGTGGCCCACCCTGCGGGCCAACGCCGGTCGAGCTGTTGAGGTCCTGGCGCAGCATCATTTCGTCGCCGTTCGTGCCCCACTCCTCTCCGATACCATCGTTCAAAGATTTAATGTCGCCCAACATTTTCGCTTTCAGCAGTAGTCGGGTTGTGTGCAGGGAACCTGCGGCCATAAACAGGTATTCGCACTCAATGATGTGGCGGGACCGGACGAAGCCACGGTCGTCCAGCACATCGCAGATGACTTCGTAATTCCGGCTGCCACGGGGCTGACGCACATGGGTGACATTGTGGAGGGTTTGGATGTCGAGATTTCCAGTCGCCTCGGCATCCACCAGATAATTGCGGTCCAGCGTTTTCTTCGCGCCGCTGTTACAGCCGAAGGCATACTCTCCGATGGAGGCCGCCGCTACACGCTTGCCCTGCAGCTCCTCTCGAATAATATCCCAGTCGAAACCCACTTCACTGCGGACAACGTCCATCCCTGCGGCAGTCGCGTTATCGATGAACGTTCGCATCGCTTCGTAATTGGGCGAATTGAGAATATCGTCCGGGATCGGTCCGCCACTGACTCTCGAGAGAATCCGTGGGTAATAGATCGAGTCCATGGCGTCGTAGGAAAGCCCCGGCAGGGCCGCCTCGAAGTTCTCTCGTAGCGGCTGGAGCAACACACCACCGTAAACGAATGAACCGCCACCAAGACAGGCGCCGCAGCCCACGCCGATTGAGGTGGAGGTGTAGAACTCCAGCATCCCGGTCGAGCCTGATTTGAGCAGTCCTGGTTCGGACCAGAGCACACCGTCTTCAAGCTCACTCAACAGGTCGTTTACCCTGGGAAATGAGTTTTCGCCGGTATACGGCCAGTGACGCCCCCGCTCCAGCAGCATGGTCGGTATTCCCGCCTCCGCGAGGCGCAGCGCTGCCACAGAACCGCCAAAACCGGAGCCTATAATGACCGCCTTCTGACGGCTGCGGCGGGTACGGATAAATAAACCGGCTTGGCTGACAGGACTGTAAGCAGCAGCGGCACCAAGGCCGAGACCGGTCTTGATGAGGGAACGGCGGGAGATGGACTTCATGGCAGCAGGACCTCAGGAAAACTTTTATTGTTAGACCCGTCAGTGTCCAAGACATGCTCCGACGCCGGAAGCGATGGCGTCACAGATTTACCAGGAACCTGGCTGACGAGCATCACACTTTGACCAATGGACAGCGCCCCGGTACCCCGTCAGAATCGGGCAGATCAGTCATCACAAGGGCTTGGGAATCATCGTGGAATACGCCGATATCGCCGATTTTGCCGAACAGATCGCTCGCCAGGCCGGGCAACTCATCAAGCGCGAACGGGATACCGGTTCCGTTGAAACGGACTACAAAGCCCAGCACGAACTGGTCACCAATGCCGATCTCAAAGCCGACAAACTGATTACCTCGGCCATCCGCGAGCGGTTTCCCGACCACCGGATCATGTCGGAGGAAATCAGCCCGGATACGGACCAGGCGCAGGATGTGGATTCGCCACTTTGGATCATTGATCCCATCGACGGCACCATCAATTACGCCCACGGGCATCCGCAGAGTGCCGTTTCGATTGCCTATGCCGAAAACGGTCATGTTCAGGTGGGCGTGGTTCACTCGCCCTTCTGCGCGGGCACCGGCGAAACCTTTGTCGGTGTGCGTGGCCATGGCGCCCGCCTTAATGGCAACACCATTCGCCATAGCCATCAGACCAGAGTCCGCAACACCCTGTTCGCAACCGGTTTTCCCTACCGGAAAGATACACTGGGACCCATAGTCCGACGCCTCGGCGTGATGCTGGAGCAGTGTCAGGACCTGCGGCGGCTGGGTTCCGCTGCGCTGGATATCTGCTGGGTCGCCTGTGGACGACTGGACGCCTACTACGAATCCGTCAGTCCCTGGGATTTCGCGGCAGGTCGAATTATTGCGCTGGAAGCGGGGGCCATCGCTGGTCATTTCTCCGATGTGCCGGAGGGTGAATCGCCCGACCTCTGGGGCCAGGACATTATCATCGCTGCGCCTGGCGTCTATGAAGAGCTGAGAAATATTCTGCGCAAGGCCTGATCTCTGCCGAGGGGACCGTGCACCAGCCCACCCGGCCGAGGACAAGACTTTGGCTAATCCCCGCAGTAGCGGAGATCAGACGAGGCTCTAGCGTCTAGAAAAAGGTCCCATCCAGCGGCGACGAAGCACTGGCGTAGAGCTTTTTCGGCATTCGCCCTGCCAGCCACGCCTCGCGACCGGACTCGATGGCCAGCTTCATAGCGCGCGCCATGCGGACCGGTTCGCGAGCCGCTGCAATAGCCGTGTTCATTAGCACGCCGTCGCAGCCCAGCTCCATCGCAATGGTCGCATCCGAAGCCGTGCCAACGCCGGCATCCACCAGCACCGGAACCTTGGCATTTTCGACGATCATCCGCACGTTGTAGCGATTCTGGATGCCCAGCCCTGACCCAATCGGTGCGCCCAGGGGCATGATGGCAACACAGCCCATCTGTTCAAGTGTGGCGGCCATCAGAGGGTCGTCGCTGCAGTACACCATCACCTCGAAACCGTCCTTGATCAGTTGTTCAGCGGCTTCGAGGGTCGCCGGCATGTTCGGGTACAGGGTTTTGTTCTCGTCACCGAGCACTTCCAGTTTCACGAGATTATGTCCGCCGAGCAGTTCCCGGGCGAGACGACAGGTGCGGACTGCGTCCTTGGCAATGAAACAGCCCGCGGTGTTGGGAAGAATGGTGTACTTGTCCGGCGAAATGACATCCAGCAGATTGGGTTCGTCCGGATTCTGGCCCAGATTGGTCCGACGCACGGCCACGGTCACAATTTCAGCGCCGCTGGCTTCGATGGCGTCACGGGTCTCATCCATGTCCCGGTATTTACCGGTGCCGACCAGCAGCCGTGACTGGTATGAGCGTCCGGCGATAATCAGCGGAGCGTCGTTAGGCGTGGTGGTTTCACTCATAGAGAACTCTCATTGATGTATTCGGTGACTGGATGGCGTTCTAGAGACGACTCGTCAAGGGCATATGGGACGTTCCGAATGACCACACGATTCGGGTCAGGCCGGAAATCAGCCACCGCCGATGGCGTGGACGACTTCGATTCGATCGTTTTCCGACAACCGGACTTCGCCGTGGAGGCTGCGGGGGACGATTTCTTCGTTCACTTCGACGGCTATGCGCTTGCCCGTCAACGCCAGGCTTTGCAGCAGTTCGCTGACCGTCAGATTATCGTTTACCTCTCGGGCTTCGCCGTTGAGCTGGATTTTCATAGCAGTTCTGGCCTTATCCTGTAACGGCTGTTTTCAGTTACGTCTGGCTACTTATGAGACCCGAATCCGGCCACAAGCAAGCTCAGCCAACCCAGCATGAAGCACAGGCCACCGAGCGGCGTCACCGGACCAAGCCAGGCTAGCTGGGTCAGCGTCAGCCCGTAGAGGCTGCCGCAGAACAACACAACGCCGAGGGTGATGAATACGGCTGACGAGGTCAGCCACTTACGGTTCAACCGCAGACCGGATGCTGACAGCCCTGCAATCATCACCAGTGCCAGTGCGTGGTACATCTGATAAGTGGATGCGGTCTGAAAAACTTCAAGGCTGCGCGGAGCCAGAGTAGCCCGGAGGGCGTGGGCGCCAAACGCCCCAGCCATCACAGCCGTCAGCGCAAAAAAGGCTCCGGCCAACAGCGGCCAGCGAATAGCGCGGCCCGGCTGGTCAGCAGTCACAACTGATCCGCTCCTGGGTATCGATGTTCATAAGAGTCAGCGATCCACCCCATACGCAGCCAGTGTCCAGGCCGTGAAACTGGTCGTCCTCGGTTTTGCCTTCAAGGGCCGCCCAGTGACCGAAAATGACTTTTGTTGAGTCTTTTCTGGCGTAGCTGAACCACGGTGCATAACCTTCCGGCGCGGCACCGGCGGATTCCTTGGTTTCCAGCTCCAGAGTGCCATCGCTGGCTATAAAACGCATACGAGTGAAGTAATTGGTGATCACCCGCCAGCGGTCCTGACCGGTTAGAGACGGGTCCCAGCAGGCAGGCTCATTGCCGTACATTTCGCGGAAATACCCAGACGCTTCAGGCCCGCGAATGACGGCCTCGACTTCGCAGGCACAATTGAGGGCGTCGTCCACGCTCCAGATATGCGGCAGGCCGGCATGGGCCATCATCAGGTCGCGCTGCTCGTCATACAGACACAGATGCTGGTGGCGCAGCCAGTTCAGCAGTTCCGGATAGTCCGGTGCCTTGAATATGGCCTCGAGAGTGTCCTTGTTGCGGGTTTTATGCCCGCCCATTGCCACCGCCATCAGATGCAGATCGTGATTACCAAGAACCACTTCTGCGGCGTTATCGATGGTACGAAGATAACGCAGGGTTTCCAGGGATTCAGGCCCCCGGTTAATCAGGTCACCGGCTACCCACAGGCGATCCCGCGAAGGCGAAAAGTCGACCTTTGCCAGCAGGTTTTGCAGGGGCTGGAAGCAGCCCTGAATATCGCCGATGGCGTAATCAGTCATTCTCAGGCTCCACAGCGGCAGAGTGTCCGTCTTCATTGGCGAGGCTATCTGCAATCTTTACGTAGTCGGCGAGCGTGAGGTTCTCTGGCCGCAGGCCGTCATCGATACCCAAGGCCTGCAACTGGCCAACAGAGATCAGCTCGCCGAGCGCCTTTCGGAGGGTTTTGCGGCGGGCATTGAAAGCCGTGCGCACCACCCGCTGCAGCAGCTTGTGATCCTTCGCAGGGTGAGGCAACTGACGATGGGGAACCAGCCGGACAATCGCAGAATCGACTTTCGGAGCCGGCTTGAATGCACCCGGACCGACTTCAAACAGTGGCTGAACCTGGCAGTAATACTGGGTCATGATGCCCAGCCGACCGTAATTATTGTCGCCCGGTACCGCTGCAAGCCGCTCCACCACTTCTTTTTGAAGCATGAAGTGCATGTCTTCGATGACATCGGCCTGCTCAAGCAGGTGAAATATCAATGGCGTCGAGATGTTATAGGGCAGGTTGCCCACCACTCTGAGTCTCGGTGAATCCGGCGCCATCAGAGTACGGAAATCGAAAGCCAGAGCATCCCCTTCATGGATGGTGAACCCGGGATAGTTAAAGAATTTGGTCCGCAGGATGGGAATCAGATCGCGGTCCAGTTCCAGCACCTGAAGCGCCGGATTTTCCCGGAGAATTTCTTCTGTGAGCGCCCCCAGCCCCGGGCCAATCTCCAGCATGTGCTCCCCGGCCTTGGGACGGATAGAGCGGACAATCCGATCAATCACGCCCGGATCGTGGAGAAAATTCTGGCCAAAGCGCTTACGGGCCTGATGACCCGCCGGGCGACGGCTCACGGCCGCACCTCCGACGACGGCGTCTGGCGCTGATGCGCCGTTGCCAGACTGGCAAGACGCTTGGTGGCCATCAGTTCAGCCACTTCGATGGCCGTCTGCAGACTGCCAGGATCCGCCTTACCCGTGCCGGCCAGGTCCAGCGCAGTGCCGTGATCCACTGAAGTCCGCACGATAGGGAGCCCCAGGGTGACGTTCACAGCCGCTCCGAAGCCTTTGTATTTGAGTACCGGCAGCCCCTGGTCGTGATACATCGCCAGAACGGCGTCGGCCTGCTCCAGCCAGTGAGGAGTGAACAGTGTGTCGGCGGGTAGCGGTCCAATCAGATTCAGGCCCTCGGCCCGCAGAGTCTCGAGGGCAGGAATGATGACATCCAGCTCTTCTCTGCCGAGATGGCCGTTTTCACCGGCGTGGGGATTGAGGCCAGCCACCAGAATTTGCGGCTGCTCAATGCCAAAATAGGTTTTCAGATCGCTGTTGAGAATACGGCTTACCTGGCCTAGCCGTTGCGCTGTAATGGCATCGGCCACGTCTCGCAGGGGTAGATGAGTGGTCGCCAGCGCCACGCGCAGACCCTGGGTGGCCAGCATCATCACCACCCGCTCAGCGCCGCATAGTTCCTGCAGGAATTCGGTATGGCCAGAGAACGGGATACCCGCCTCGTTGATGACGCCCTTGTGAACCGGTGCTGTCACCATGCCATCGAAAATGCCATCAAGACATCCCTGGCAGGCGGTCTCCAGCGTCTGCACGACGTAGCGGCTATGACGTCGATCCAGCTTCCCGGGCGCACAGTTCGCTGCCAGGCCATCCACGGGCAGAAATGACAGCTCGCCGGATCGGGTGGCGACCGGTTTGCCGGGCTGCCAGCGCTTGAGATGGACGTTAAGACCCATGGTTTCGGCGCGCTCACGCAGAAGGGTCTCACCGGCGACGACCACCAGGCCGGATTGGCGAGGCTTGGCCGCCAGCTGCAGGCAAAGCTCAGGGCCGATGCCGGCGGGTTCACCCGCCGTAATTGCGAGAGTCAGCGGACGGCTCATTCGGTCACTGTTCCCTCTGTATTGTCCGCCTTGTATTCGACGAACGCCTCATCGCGGATTTCCGTCAGCCAGTTCTGAAGTTCCGACTCGTACTTGCGCATATAGATGGATTGCCGAGCCTTATTGGCTGCCAGTTCATTGGTCATGTCCTGCTCACGACGGTCGGTGACCTGAAGTACGTGCCATCCAAAACGGGACTGGAAGGGTCCGACGATCTCACCCACTTCGGCATTGGTCATCGCCCGTTCAAAGGCAGGCACCATCTGGCCGGGACTCACCCAACCCAATTCACCGCCCTCGGAGGCGGAGCCGGGATCTTCGGAAATCTCCCTGGCCAGCGCTTCAAAAGACTCGCCCGCATTCAGTTTCGTTACGACTTCCTGCAATTCCGCCTGGGCCTGCGCGGCCGTGGTATTTTCATCTGTCTGGACCAGGATGTGCCGAACCTTGGACTGCTCCACAAGCTCCTGACCGGCCTCACCGCCACGGGTTTCGATCAGTTTGACCAGATGAAAGCCGCTGCCGCTCTGCAGCACATCACTGATCTGACCCGGCTTCATATCGGGCACCACGGCCTCGACCAGCGAAGGTAACTGGGATTCAGGCCGCCAGCCCAGCTCGCCGCCCTCAAGGGCGTTGTTGGCGTCGGACTCGGCGACGGCTGCGGCACCGAAATCCCGTCCTGCCCGCAGTTCACGCAGCAGACTTTCAGCTTTTGCCCTGGCCTCAGCCACGGCTTCTTCATCGCCAAAATCATCGACCGCTACGAGTATGTGAGCCAGATGATATTCGGTTTCCGGCCCCTTCCTGTCGGCCACCGCCGCCAGATAATTGTCCACTTCCCGCTGGGTAACACGGATGCGGCTATCGACCCGGCGCTGCTGGACCCGGCTGATCAGGATTTCCCGCCGAAACTGCTCGCGAGCCTCGCCGTAGCTCAGGCCTTCTGACTGAATGCGGGCCTCGAACTGATCCAGCGTCAGACCGTTGTTGCGAGCGATGGTCTGCATGGTGGAGTTCAGCTCGTTATCGCTGACCCGCATGCCCATCTGTTCTGCCATCTGTAGCTGAATCGTGTCTGAGACCAACTGCTCAAGGACACGCGCCCGCAAATCGCTTTCGGGAGGCAGCTGCGTACTGGAACGGGCCAGGCGCGCCTTGATGACGTTGATTCGGTCGGTCAGCTCGGACTGCAGGATCACCCCATCATTGACGACCACAACGACCTGATCCAGGAGCTTGCGCTCGGCGTGAGCCAGCGGGGACATTACCAGTGAAAGCAGGACCATCAGTACCGGCAGCACAAACAGCGCCGGGCGTTTTACCAAAGGCTCTTGAGCCATACTTACCTCAGTCAGAATTACTTGAGCGTTGATTGAGTCACCGCCATCCATCGCCTGGGGCAACTCTTTAATATTGCCAGCGTCTATCCTCGCGCTGCCGGAATCCATAGAGGGCATCGGCGAACTCATTCGTGGCGCGTCCGGTTCCGCCGATGCCTCTGAGCTGGATCTGGAACAGAATCCGATAATCCAGGTCACCTTCATCCGTGCGGAACCGCTGATGAACAAGCTGCAGGTTCCAGCAGCAGGTGGTGTACTCCAGGCCGGCCAGCGAGCCGGTCATTTCCTTGTTGTCGAGATCGTAGGCCATTCGGCCCAAAAAACTGACCCGGTCTGTCAGGGGAAATACAGCGCCAACATCCGCCTGATCCAATGCCCGACCGGTTTCTGAACTCGAATAGGTATGACCCAGTAATCCCAGATAGCGATAGTCATCGCTGTAGTACAGCATCTGGGTCCGCCCTTCTTCGGTACTGCGGGTATCCGGGTCCCAGAGTCCGCTCACACTGACTTCCAGATTCTGAACCGGCTGGGCTGCCAATTCACCGGCCAGTGATGACGACCGGTCGTCTGAGCGGCCCGCGCCGAACAGGCTCACGCGGCGGTCATCAAAGTAGCGAATCTGGCCAATACTGCCCCGAATCCGCTCGAGGCCGGTTTCAAGGTCGTTGATCCGACTGGTCAGCGCGACAGTCAGCTGATTGGTGTCACCGATCCGGTCGCCGCCGACAAACCGGTTGCTCCGGAACAGCTCGTTAAAACTGAACCCTTTGGGCGCCGTATCAAAGTCCGGAATATCCGACTGGTCTTCGTAAGGCACCCAGGCATAGTACAGCCTCGGCTCAAGCGTTTGATTGTAGGGAATGCCGAAAAGACTATCGCGGCGGTCAAAGTACAGACCCGAATCCCATTCCACAACCGGAATAGTTCGGTCGATCGAGGGGTCAATTCCTGGGTAGTCGGTCAGATCGTAATGGGTGTAGTCCATCGTCAACGACGGCCGCGTGTAGCCCCAGATTGCTCTAAGAGGAAGAGCCAGTTCCGGGAGCACCCGCAGACGCTGTCCGTTGCTGCGGGCAAGCCCGCTGACGCCCTCATTATCCCGATCAAAATACTGATACTGGGCATTGAGACCGGTCTCGACCACCCCCAGTTCCACGCGCCCTCCGTAAAGGGCACCGGGCAGTTCGTAGTAGGGGCGGCTGGCAAGAGGGATGCTCTCTCTTAACGTCTGATAACCGCTGGCGTAGATATCGGCGTACTGATAGAGGCTGTCGTAGCGAAAGCCGGCGGTGCGGCGCAGATAGACCTCGCGATCAAAATCCACGGACTGATTCAGATCGCTGAAGTAGTCCTCATCCGAAACCGCCCGAAAGTCGCCGTAGCCTATCCAGCCATAGGGCAGACTGGCCCGGGTGTTGAAGTTGAACGCCCAGCGGTCGCGTTGCCCCGCCGGCTCCTCGGTGTAGTAGTCGTCTTCGTCTATGTAGCCGCCCTGCACCACAGTCGGCCCGAGAGGGCTCAGATAGCGCCCCTCTGCCTCAGTGAACCAGCCCCGGCCATGAATGTACTGTGGCGTCACTGTGGCATCCATTTGCGGGGCAATGTTCAGGTAGTAAGGCGTTGCGAGATGCAAACCCGAATTGGCGCTGGAAGTACTGAGTGTCGGATACAGGAAGCCGGTTTTCCGACGGTCATCGATGGGGAAGCTGGCCCAGGGAAAATAGAAAACCGGCACGTCTTCGATTTCCAGACGAATATGCCGGGCGGTGCCAAATCCAGCCTCCCGATCCAGGCGGATTTCCGACGCCACCAGCGTCCAGTCTTCTTCCGAGGGCGCACAGGTGGTCAGGCGACCGGATCGGATGTCGAGGGTAGACTCGGAACTGCGCCGTAACTCCTCGGCTTCACCGCGCCAGTGATTCTCGCGCAGCAGAAAGGTTGCGCTATTGACCTGGAAGTTACGGCTTTCGGTATCGTAAGTTGTTTCGCCGCCGGTGAGTGTGACACCGTCGGAGCGACTCAGGGTCGGTCCCTCAAGACGAATCTCACCCAATTGCTGATCGAAATAAGCCGCCGGCGCGGCGGCTGAGTAACTTCCCTGCCGGATACTGACATTGCCCTGCATCGATAACTGCCGGTCTATGTCGTAACGGGCTTCGTTACTGCGCGCAACGACCAACTCCGGGTTCGCCTGTGCCGCTGGCGGCAGGGGTTCGCCTTCCGATGGAGCGACATAGGCTCCGTCGCAGTAGGACGGCAGACGTGCAGCCAGATCCGCCGGCAGATCTTCCCTTGCCACCCAATCGAGTTCCGCCGCCGACATCTGTGGCTGACCGGACTGGGCCTGCACCAGCGGTGCCAGAGGCAGAACAGCGAGGCTGAGACAGAAACCGGTAGCCCGGCGAATCAGTTGCACGGAATGGCATTCCTGTATGCTTTGCAAAGCGGGCATGGGTGCCGCATGCCCGGGATGGCCCGGTAGTGTACACGCTGGCCCCAGCTCCTGTTAACGCCCACGAGTGCCCTTGCGAGTGTCCTTACGAGAGTCAGGGAATGGCCGCAAGGTCCTCGCCTCCGCTAAACTGGAGATCCTTCTGGCAGGGACTGGAGCGCAGACAGCCTGCCGGCGCGCTGAAATCTGAATCAATGGCGGCCCCCTTCGGGTTTTTGCCGTTCTCTTTTTGTGTTTCTGGGACAGCAAGTATTTTATGGTCAAGGACAGCCGTTTTGACGCTCTGCAAGCCTGGCTCGGCACCATCCCCCGGTTCGACGGCGCGCAGATAGAACCACTGGCCGGGGACGCCAGCTTTCGTCGTTATTTCCGTGTCATCACCGCATCGGAGCGTGTGGTGGCGATGGATGCGCCCCCCGAAAGGGAAGATTGCGGCCCGTTCATTGCCATCGGCAGTCATTGGCACGCTCAGGGCATCCGCGTTCCGGCCATCCTTGAACGCGACGACGAGCAGGGGTTTCTGCTGCTCGAAGATCTCGGAGACGACCTGCTGCTCGGCAGCCTGTCCGAAGACACGGTGGATCATCTCTATACCTGCGCGATTGACGAGCTGATTCGTCTCCAGGCTCTTCCAGCATCGGACCGCTATCCGCTGCCCCATTACGACCAGGCGTTACTGCAGCGGGAGATGGCGCTCTTCCCCGATTGGCTGCTGACCCGCCAACTGGGTATGACGTTGGACACCCAGGAACAGTCGCTGTTGACCTGCGCATTCAATCTGCTTGAGAAAAGCGCTCTCAATCAGCCCCAGGTGACGGTTCACCGCGATTATCATTCCCGCAACCTGCTGGTGCTTCCCGGAGAAGACCGCCCCGGCGTCATCGACTTTCAGGACGCGGTTCGCGGCCCGGTGACCTACGATCTGGTATCCCTCCTCAAGGACTGCTATGTGCGCTGGCCCGACCAGCAGGTCGCCGGCTGGCGGGATAGTTTTTACAGCAAAGCCGTCGACGCGGGCCTGCTACGCTGCGACCTGGAGACCTTTACTCAGTGGTTTGAGCTGATGGGTATGCAGCGCCACCTTAAAGCCGCCGGCATTTTTGCCCGCCTGGCCATGCGGGATGGCAAGCAGCGCTACCTGGCCGACATTCCGAGGGTGCTTGGCTATTTACTCGACGCCAGTGCCCGCCAACCAGCCCTGCAGGGATTCCACGGCTGGCTGAAGGAAAGAATTGAGCCGGCGGTGACTGGGATGATGATCCTGGAGCCCAAGCCGTGAAGGCAATGATTCTGGCAGCAGGAAAAGGCGAGCGTATGCGCCCGCTGACGCTCAACACCCCCAAGCCGCTGCTGGACGTTGGTGGCGAAACCCTGATAGGCCACCATATTCGCCGACTGGTCGCCGCGGGCTTTGCGGACATTGTTATCAACCATTCCTGGCTGGGCGAGCAGATAGAACAATCGCTGGGTGACGGCCGCCGCTACGGTGCCCGTATCACCTATTCTCCCGAAGCCGAGCCACTGGAAACCGCAGGCGGTATTCGTCAGGCATTGCCGTCGCTGATCCAAGATGGCGACTGGTTTCTGGTCATCAATGGCGATGTCTGGTCTGAAATGCCGCTTTCCCGACTAAAGGTGCCCGACAATGCTGATTGTTCGGCCCTGCTGGTGCTGGCACCCAATCCAGAACATCATCCAGACGGTGATTTTCTGCTGACCGAAAGTGGCCGCGTCGAAAACGATGATCAGCGCCATTCAGGGGAGCGACTGACTTTCGCGGGCATCAGCCTGCTGCATCAGCGGCTGTTCAGCTCGCTGGAAAAGGGCGTGCAACGGCTGGCGCCGGTACTTCACAGCGCCATTGCCCGGGGCGAGGTCCGGGCAATACGTCATGAAGGCTTCTGGCTGGATGTCGGCACCCCACAGCGCCTTGCTCAACTGCGCGAGCGGGTTGGCGGCGAGGTCGCGGACCGATGACATCACCTATCCGGGACCACAAAGTATCCGAGCGGATGATCGCGGCTCTGCAGGATATTCTCGAAGAGCTGGTCGGCTCCGGGCACGATGCGGCCGACATGATTCGCCTCAACGGCGGCCTGCCCCGGTTCAGCCACCGGATTCTCTTTTACACACTGGGATTTGTTGCCAAGGGTGACGGACGCGTCACGGAGCGCGACGTGGCTTATACCGAAGAACTCATCCAGGCGCTCAAGCTATCGCAGTCACAGCGGGCGAAAGCCATATCCCAGTTCAACAGTGGCAAGCAGCTGGAGAATCTGTCGCCGCTTCGAGGTATGAGGGTTCGACTGGCCACGGCGATCAGACCCGATATCACACTGATGGTGGCTACCTGTCTGGTACACGCGACCCAGCTTTCCGGTCAGCCCACGCGCCAGCGCAGAATACGCTGCGAGGATGCCTGCGAACTGATGGGGTTGCCTACCCACATCATGAACAAGCTGCTGGACAGCTATAGCCGCCGTAACTGGAACAAGGGAAAGGCATCGTCGGTGCCGATGGAACGTCCGGATAGCTATGTCTCAGCCTGCCGGATTCTGGGTGTTGCGGCCTCCGAACCGCTCTCTGAAATCAAGCGGGCCTATCGGCGTAAAATGGGCAGTTGCCATCCGGACAAGTTGCCCCCCAACCTCTCAACTGAAGAACGTGAACGGGCCAGGGATCAGCTTCTGCAGTATCAACAGGCCTGGGAACTCGTTCGCCGCCGTCACCGGCTCTGATCGACGCCGCCGTCCTGCGCAGGTTGTTCGCGCTCCCGCTGTTTCAGCCAGCCCATTATACGATTGCCAATCAGGCCGCTACCGGTCTGGCCTTCTGTCCTTCCCAGGGGCTGGGCGACATAGCCGCCCATGCCAGCACGTCGCATCTGCGCCTGTCGCTGCCTGGCAAGCTGGGCGTCAGATCGGGAGTACAGATCAAGAATGTTCATCTTGCCGGATTCGATCAATGTGGCCATCAGCGAATTCTGACGCTCGCGATCCCAGCGAGGCATGATCCAGATCATCTCCTGGCGGGCCGAGCCACTGGCCGCCATAAAGCGCGCGACAAACCGGGCGCTGCCACCCACGCCAGCAGGAATCACCCGCTCATAGCCCATCGCGGCGAGCGCTTGGCTGGCCTGTCGCAGGAGATCGTCCACGGCTTGACCATCAACGACCTCCTGAGATGTCTCAATCATCGGCTCCGATGCGGCTTCAACCGGGATGGGCATCTGACCGCCTGCGGCCACTGCGGAATCGGCGCCCGGCGGCGGGTCCGCTTGCGGGTCGGCTGGCGCTGCTGCGGCCGCCTCCTCCGATGCGTCACCGGCTCGGGCGGCAATCCGGGGAATGGCCAGTGACAGCACCGCCCAACCGCCATCAGCCAGTGCATCGGTCAGTTCCGCCAGCGCCGGCGCAGCCGCACTTCGGCCCTCATCCTGCAGCAGTAGGACGGCACCCTTGCGCGCTGGGGTCGATTCCTGGGCCAGTAATCCCAGACTTCGACTACCGTCCGGAAGATCCAACCAGACCACCTGATCCGGGAAACGCTGGGCCAGCTGTGACTCGCCCTGCCCGGTGGTAATAATCAAACGCTGGGCCTTGGGTGGGCTTGATGCATTGGGTGAATCAGCCGACACGGCAGCGTCGGGCATAGCCTCAGGCGCAGGCTCCGGGGCCTGGGCCATTACAGGACTGACGCCCAGCGTAACAATCAGCAAAGCGTTGGCCAGCGCCGTCAGCGGTAGTGTCCGCATGCGACATCGGTAGAACAGGGACACAAACACCGGACAGTCCATCTTCACGAAGCCTATCTTCACGGAATCACCCTTCACGGAACCACTCTTCAGGGGCCGACTCTTCATGGAGCCGCCGGGTCTTTCGACTCGACGAAAGGAAAGCACAAGCGAACGAAATTTAGCCGCATCGCCAGACTCATTTTGTTAGACTAGCAGGCCTCCTGATGTTCATCCTGCCGCTTGCGAGAGAGCCATGAAGCAGCCGTTCCAAATTGCGCCCTCCATCCTGTCCGCTGACTTCGCCCGGCTCGGCGAAGAGGTCGACTCTGTACTGGAATCTGGCGCCGATATCGTCCATTTCGATGTCATGGACAATCACTATGTCCCCAACCTCACCATTGGCCCAATGGTCTGCCAGGCGTTGCGCAAGCACGGTGTTACCGCACCCATCGATGTGCACCTGATGGTCAAGCCGGTGGATGACATGATTCGCATGTTCATCGACGCTGGCGCTTCCTATATCACCTTCCATCCCGAAGCCTCAGAACATATCGACCGCTCGCTGCAGCTGATTCGGGACGGTGGTTGCAAGGCAGGTCTGGTATTTAATCCCGCCACGCCACTGCATCATGTTCGCCATGTCATGGATAAGCTGGACATGATCCTGCTGATGTCCGTGAACCCCGGGTTCGGTGGTCAGAGCTTTATCCCCGGCACACTGGATAAACTGCGTGAAGCCCGGCAGCTGATTGACGACAGTGGCCTGGATATTCGCCTGGAGATCGATGGCGGCGTCAAAGTGGAAAATATCCGCGAGGTGGCGCAAGCCGGTGCGGATACCTTTGTCGCAGGCTCGGCCATTTTCAATACACCCGACTATCGCGAGACCATCAACCGGATGAGAGCGGAGCTGGAAAAGGCATTATGAGTCTCAAAGGCCTATTCAACACCCGCTGGCCGGGTGTCGCCCTGTTTGACCTCGACGGAACGCTGATCGACAGCGTGCCGGACATCGCTGCGGCCGTCGATCAGACCCTGCAGCAGCTCGGCCGTTCCGCTGCCGGCCAGGATGCGGTACGCCAGTGGGTGGGTAACGGCAGCGCCGTGCTGGTGCGTCGGGCCCTGGCGGGCCAGCGCAACTGGGAATCTGCTGATCCCAAGAAGCAGGAACTATTCAACGATGCGCTGAAAATCTTCTACAGCAATTACGAGAAGGTGAACGGCGAGCAGTCAGTGGTTTATCACGGCGTTCGCGAGTGCCTGGCTCATCTTTCAGCCAACAAGTGCCGGATGGCGGTAGTGACCAACAAACCGCACCGGTTCGTTGCTCCGCTGCTGGAAAAAATGAAACTGGCGCAGTGGTTCCAGCTGACGCTTGGCGGCGACAGTCTGCCGACGCTGAAACCCGACCCCCAGCCGCTGCTCCATGCCATGGGCGAACTGAAGGGAACCCGTGGCACCACCGTAATGGTGGGTGATTCGGTTACCGACGTGAACGCCGCTCAGGCGGCGGGCATCCCGATCATTGCGGTGCGGTATGGCTATAATGCAGGTCCACGGCTCGAAACCCTGGGACCACAGGCAGTGGTTGATTCGCTGATCGAGCTTTTGTAACCTTCACCGACCTTCCAGACGGTCTGTCAAAGAAGTCCGACGGGCCGCGCGTTGTTTTAACGACACATGTTCACAGGGAGCCTCTGCCGTGCAGGGACTGAATCTGATTGCTAACCCGGCCATGCTCAGCAGCCGGGCCACACGATGGTGGCGATGGCGCGCCGGCTGATACTCCAGCCAGGCAGTGGACCAATGCGCCCTGCCCCATAATTACCGGAGCTTTGATTTCTGACGCCCCGGTCGTGCAGATCAGATTGCAGGAAAGTACCCATGACACCCGAGCAGTTTTCTTCCCTGGCCGCCGCAGGCTACAACCGTATTCCCGTTAGTCGTGAAGTGCTGGCGGATATGGACACCCCCCTAAGCACCTATCTCAAGCTGGCCAAGGGCCCTTACTCTTATCTGCTGGAATCGGTTCAGGGCGGTGAGAAATGGGGGCGGTTCTCGATCATTGGCCTGCCCTGCCGCGAGCGCCTCGAAGTCAGAGAACAATGCATCCGCATTTTCCGCGATAACAGCATGATCGAGCAGACCGAGGTCGCTGATCCTCTGAGTTTTATCGAAGATTATCAGCAGCGGTTCCGGGCTCCGGAACTGGACGGCCTGCCGCGTTTTAACGGCGGCCTGGTGGGCTATTTCGGCTACGACACCGTCCGCTATATCGAACCCAAGCTGGCCAAGAGCTGTCCCCCGGACAGGACCGACACGCCAGACATTCTGCTGATGGTGTCGGATGAGGTGATCGTGTTCGATAACCTGCGCGGCAAACTGCATCTGATCGTGCACGTCGATCCGTCGATTGGCGGTAGCCTGGAGTCGGCTCATGAGCGGATTGACGCGCTGGAGCATAAGCTTCACCGGCGGACCGCCGATGCGCCCCGTACCCCGACGGAACTGAGCGGTCGCGAGGTAGCCGAAACCGAGTTTGTCTCCAGCTTCGGTCAGGAGCGTTTTGAGAACGCTGTCGATCGGATCAAGGAATACGTTCTGGACGGCGACGTGATGCAAACGGTGATTTCCCAGCGGATGTCGATCCCCTTCGCGGCGCCACCGATTAACCTCTACCGCTCCCTGCGGGTGCTCAACCCCTCCCCCTATATGTATTTTCTCGATCTGGATGATTTCCAGATCGTCGGCTCGTCTCCGGAAATCCTGGCGCGTGTGGAGCACGGAGAAGTGACCGTTCGACCCATCGCAGGAACCCGCAAGCGTGGCGCCGACGAAGAAGCCGACAAGGCTCTCGAAGCAGAGCTGCTGGCGGATCCGAAGGAGATTGCCGAGCATCTCATGCTGATTGATCTGGGTCGCAATGATGCCGGTCGGGTATCGAAAACCGGCACCGTAAATCTCACGGACAAGATGATTGTTGAGCGCTATTCCCACGTCATGCACATCGTCTCCAACGTGACGGGTCAGTTACGCGAGGACATGACGTGCATGGACGTTTTGAGAGCGACCTTTCCAGCCGGCACCCTCAGCGGCGCACCGAAAATTCGCGCCATGCAGATCATTGACGAGCTGGAGCCGGTCAAGCGTGGCGTATACGGTGGCGCTGTGGGCTACCTGTCCTGGAACGGCAATATGGATACCGCCATCGCTATCCGCACCGCTGTGATCAAGGATCAGACACTGCATATCCAGGCTGGGGCCGGGGTCGTGGCCGATTCGGTGCCGCGCCTGGAGTGGAAGGAGACCATGAACAAGGGCCGGGCGATTTTTCGCGCCGTCGATATGACCCTGAACGCTTTTGACCACTGATCGGAGGAGATCTGAACATGCTGTTGATGATCGACAACTACGACTCCTTCACATACAACGTGGTCCAGTACCTGGCTGAGCTGGGCGCTGACGTGCAGGTGCGTCGCAACGACGAAATTACCATTGAGGAGATTGAGCAGCTCGCGCCTGAGCGGCTGGTCATTTCTCCCGGCCCCTGTTCACCGGATCAGGCCGGAATTTCCATGGAGGCCATCCGCCACTTTGCCGGCAAGCTTCCGATCCTGGGTGTCTGTCTGGGGCATCAGGCGATCGGCCAGGTATTCGGCGGCAAAATCGTGCGGGCAGGACGGGTGATGCATGGAAAAATGTCGCCGGTCCATCATTCGGATGTAGGCCTGTTCAAGGGACTGGCCAACCCGCTGCAGGCGACCCGCTATCACAGCCTGGTCATTGAACAGGCCAGCTTGCCGGACTGCCTGGAAGTCACCGCGTGGACTCTGAATGAGGACGGCAGTCGCGAGGAAATCATGGGCGTTCGCCATCGTACGCTGGCGATTGAAGGCGTCCAGTTTCACCCGGAGTCCATCATGACCGATCAGGGTCATGAGCTACTTGCCAACTTTCTGCGCCTTGAAGTCACGGGAAACACCAGGGGATAAATCATGGATATGAAAATTGCGCTCAATCGCATTTCAGAGAATCTCGATCTTTCCCGTGAGGAAATGAAGTCAGTCATGAGCCTGGTGATGCGGGGCGAAGCGACGGATGCCCAGATCGGTGCTCTGTTGATGGGACTTCGCATCAAGAGCGAGACCATCGAGGAAATCACCGGAGCGACCGAGGTCATGCGCGAGCTGGTGACACCGGTGACGGTCAATGCTTCACCGCTGGTCGATATCGTCGGCACTGGCGGCGATGGCGCCAATCTTTTCAATGTGTCCACGGCGGCCTCCTTCGTCGTTGCCGCCGCCGGCGGCTTTGTCGCCAAACATGGCAATCGGGCGGTGTCCTCTAAAAGTGGCAGTGCCGATCTCCTGGAGAAAGCCGGCGTCAATCTGGCGATGACACCTGAGCAGGTCGCCCGCTGCATTGAAGAAATAGGAGTGGGCTTCATGTTCGCCCCGGCCCACCATAGCGCCATGAAGCATGCGATTGGTCCGCGCCGGGAACTGGGCATGCGAACGATCTTCAACATCCTCGGTCCCATGACCAACCCCGCCGGCGTCACCCGCCAGCTTATCGGGGTCTTCACCCCGGCGTTGTGTCGGCCAATGGCGGAAGTGCTACATAAGTTGGGCAGCGAACACATCATGGTGGTCAGTTCTCAGGACGGACTCGATGAGCTGTCTCTGGCTAGCGCGACGACCGTGGCTGAGCTGAAAAATGGCCAGATCACGGAGTATGAAATCATCCCGGAGGACGTCGGCATCAAGAGCCAGTCGCTGGTTGGACTGAGTGTGGCCACAAGTGAGGAATCACTGAACCTGATTCGTACGGCATTTGGTCTGGGCCACAGTGAAGTGGCAGAAAAAGCCCGGGATCTGATCGCCCTGAACGCTGGCGCTGCCATTTATGTTGCAGGTCTGACAGATACCTTCGCTCGCGGTGTCGACATGGCGCTGGATGCGATAGGCTCTGGCCTGGCCGCTGGCAAGATGTCCGAGCTGGCTGACTTTTCTCATTGCTTCGACTGAATAATTCACTGACCTGACGCATGCTTATGACCGATCTCCGAAATGCCCGTCCTGCTAACCCAGCAGCGGATCGCACACCGACCATTCTGCGCCGGATTGTTGCGCGCAAGTGGGAAGAGATTGACGAGCGTAAGCGCTCTGCGCCGCTGGCTGATCTCAAAGCCCAAGCCGTCGACCAGAAGCCGGCAAGGCCGTTTGCGGACGCCATGATCCAGCAGATCCGTCGCCAGGAAGCAGCGGTGATTGCTGAAATCAAGAAGGCGTCGCCCAGCAAAGGTGTTCTGCGGGAGTTATTCGATCCATCCGCCATTGCGGAGGACTATGAAGCCTGTGGCGCCACCTGCCTGTCGATTCTCACCGATCATGACTTTTTCCAGGGCCATGAGGACTTTCTCAAGGCGGGCCGCAATGCCTGCTCTTTGCCGGTCATCCGCAAGGATTTCATGGTGGCACCCTACCAGATCTACGAGACCCGGGTGATTGGCGGAGACTGTGTGCTACTGATCGCGGCCTGCCTGACTCGCGACCAGATGCAGGAACTCGAGGGTATTGCCCATGAGATTGGGCTCGACGTTCTGGTTGAAGTCCACAACGCTGAGGAGATGGAAGACGCTCTGACGCTGAAAACGCCTTTGCTGGGAATTAACAATCGCAACCTTCACAACTTCGAAGTCGCCCTGGAAACGACCTTTGACCTGCATAGCCAGATTACTGGAGATCGGGTCACCATTACCGAAAGCGGCATTCTCACCAACGATGATGTCGAAGCGATGAAGGATAATGGCATTTACGGCTTTCTGGTCGGCGAGTCCTTTATGCGGGCCCCCAGCCCAGGCCAGAAGCTTCGGGAAATGTTCAGCTTCTGATCTTGGCGTCGGTTTTAGAGTTCCAGTCCACTTTGGTCTGACTCTCTGAGATCTGGCAGCCGCTGCCTGCGGATACGGTCTCGTCGTTTTCGTCCGATAGTTTCCAGGCGCGTTTCGCCAGCGCCACCTCCTCATCAAAATAGGCATACCAGAGATTGATCTGCCGGGTCGCTGATTCGAAGTAGGTGCTCGGATCAATGGTGCAGTCGGTGGCCATCGCCTGTTCTTTCAGCGAAACCATAAGCTCGGTGATGCCCGCTGAAATGGACGAATTACCCAGCCCGAGCGCCGCGAGGTCGGCGCGGACACTGACCAATCGCTCCAGCAGATAAGACAGACGCAGCCGCTGAGCCCCGGTGCAAGACCCGCCGCTGGCAATTCCTGCGCCTATCGCCCGTACCTGCCCCATCATTTCGGCCACCCTGAGCACCGTGATCCACTGGCTGACCGCTATTCGCTGCTCTGGCGCCTGCCGACTGCCCAGATGGCTTTTATGAATGAGCCGCTCCATCAGACCCAACAGATCCTGAATCAGCGCCGTGTGCTGATGGAAGCTTGCTGCGGGAGGCAGCGAATCAGCCCGAAGTTTGAGGCGATCCCACTGATCAATGGCCGATAGTGGGCGTTGAAGCTCAGACAGGCCATAAGCCATGTAGCGAAATTCAGCTGCAGAGCGGTCTATCCGGGCGCGGGCATCCAGCATGATGCGCCGGGAGCTCTCATCCCCATTGAGAGTAGCGTGGCAGCGGCCACGGTGGACCTGGACATCGTAGATCAATCCCCGCAGCGCAATAATGCGACGAAAGGCGACTTTAAGCTGCTGACGGTGCACCGCCCGATGCCGCATCCACAGAACCGGTACTGCCAGAGCAAGCACGCCAGCGACACTGAAGACGAGACCGACAGACTCATTCATTCCATTCACTTTCTGTTTTCCCTCAGTCAGTCGGTGCCCGTGTTCAAGCATTAGCCTGTTTCAATGGGTCGCCGATGCCTCCTGTTGGCCGCTTCTTACTGCCCGGTCAACGGTAGCGATAGCTCCAATAGCGATAAAAACTGATCTGCAGGCAAAGGACGACTGAAGAGATATCCCTGGCATTCGTCACATCCAAGGTCTTGAAGGGCAGTCCACTGTTCCTGCGTTTCGACGCCCTCGGCGACCGCCCGCAGTGAAAGTTGGCGAGCTATCGACAACGACCAAGCCACCATTGAATGCTCTTTGGAGTCAGAGTCGAGTCTCTGGACAAAGGACTGGTCCACCTTCAGCTGAGTTACCGGCAATTGATGCAGATATTTGAGAGAAGAATAGCCGGTTCCGAAGTCATCGACAGAAATGCTGTAACCTTTTTCTCGAAGCAGCGCGAGCTCTCGCACGGCCTTTTCCGGATTGTGCATCATTATGCTCTCGGTGATTTCCCACTCGATGGCCTGTGACGACAACCCTACGGCGGCCAGCGCTGCGAGAAGTCGCCTCGCAAAATCCGGCACGAGAAGATCCTGCATCGAGAGGTTAACCGCGACTGGAACGACTGCCAGCTCGCGCTCGCGACAGATCTGAGACAGCTCCGCCACCTGTCTGACCATCAACATCGTCAGTTTTTCAGAGAGTCCGCTGCTTTCCGCAATCGGGATGAACTCATCAGGACCAATGAATTGATCGTCCAGGCGCCAGCGGCAAAGCGCTTCCGCGCCCACGATCCGGGCAGTGCGGGTGTCCACTTTGGGCTGGAAATAGGCTTCAATTCCGACGCCGCTTTCTACCGCCCGGCGCAGCGCTGACTGCAGATGCAAACGCCGCTTCAGATCGTCGGCCATGCTCTGTTCGAAGCGCACCGTATGCAGAGCAAGATCCTGTTTGGCATGAGTCATCGCAAAGGCAACCTGCCGGAGGATTTCTTCCATCCCTTGGTCCGGAACAATATCCACTACAGCAACGAGCGCATCGAAGGATAGCTCGACGCCGTCTACGTCGAAGCTCGAGTGAAAAAGACTTGTCACACCCTCAACACTGATCAGTTCTCTGGGCGTAACAAAGAAAAAGTCCGCCCTTCCGTCCGTCGCCACCAGCGTGGGCGCCGGATCGAGGCCATTCTTCAATCGTTGACCCGCCTGATGCATGGCATCGCTGACAATTTTCGGCCCGAAAACGCCCACGTAGTGAGCCAATGACCGGATGTGCACCGCTGTCAGGGCGAGAGGTTCTCCGGAGCGGCTTAAGCGCAGGAGCTCCTTGTCGAGTGCGTTGATATTCGGCAGCTTGTAGACCGGATCGGTGAACGCCAGGGTGTCCAGACGCTCAACCAGCGCAAGATTATCGAATCCGATCGCGATATTGGCTGCGAACATTTTCAGTAGGGTAATGCAGTGCTCGTCGGGCTCGCAGCAATGATCGATGTGCACGAATAGCTGATGACCTTCGTGAGATACGAAATGAAGGCCAACAGCGGGCGAGAGGACGACCCCAGAGGCTGACTGACGGGTCAGGTCCAGCGTTGACTGGATCCGTGCCACCTTTTCTTTTGGCAGATCCCGTGCCCGGGCAGCGCGATAGTTATCCGTGGCGGCGAGAATCTTCATCGCGCCCACCTGGTACGATCCTGCACGTTCCGGTGGCAGGTAGGCCACTAGCCCCGAGGGCGAGCATCCGATGAAGCTGATTAGCTGAGCGAGTACCCCGTCGGCAAACAGCTGCAGGTTCTGGCGCTGATACAGGTTTTTAGTACCGGCAATTACCATCTCCAGGCCGCGCCGGCTCGCGTCCAAAACTTCCAGTTGCCGATAGGCCCGCAATGAGGAAATCAGTACACCCATCAGACGCGGTCGGGTGAGTTCCGTTTTAGTTCGATAATCGTTGATGTCGTACTGGGTTAACACCTTTAGTTCCGGCGCGTAGCCAGGCTGTCCGGTTCGCAGCACAATCCGCAACCGGTGATGGCCTTGCTCCCGAATCCGCTCCACCAGCCGAAGCCCAGCGTCCGGCCCATGCATCACGACGTCAACTAGTGCGACGGCGATAGCCGGGCATTCATTAATGATGTCGAGCGCCTGAGGTCCGCTATAGGCATGCCGCAATTCGATCCTTCGCCCCAGGATGTGGGTGTCTTTCAGCGCGAAGCGGGTGGCCGCATGGACATCTTCCTCATCGTCCACCACCAGAATTTGCCAACCGTCGTCAGCATGCTTCTCCGGCACAGGGGGCAGCCCATCATCATCGATAATGTCAAAGTCCTCGTAACTCCCTGTCGGACATTTTTGGCTCATAAGTTCTGTCCCTTCTCATCCCTATCGCTGCTCGCCGAACGAATGGGCGAAACCACGGGAATCTCTACCCGGAATCTCGTCAGATTTGGAGAGCCAGCACTGGTAGCGCTGCAAACTCTGATAGTACCGCCAAGAATTCCGGTGACGATTTCGCGGGTGACATGCAGCCCCAGGCCGCTGCCACCATCCCCGAATCGAGTGGTGAAAAATGGCTCGAAAATTCTATCCAGGCACTCAGGAGGAATCCCTTTACCAGTATCGATGACCTCAATCCGGACCCATTCTTCAGAGCTTCTGCCGGTGTTCGAGAGCCTATCCGCGCAAACCCTGATCTCACCGCTGTCCTCTGGGGCAAAGCCATGCCGCAGCGCATTCTGAACCAGATTGATCACGACCTGCCCGAGCGGCCCCGGATAACTGTCCATCATCACTGACGTCGCCATCGTCGCTGACTCCGCGCCGCGGAATTCCAAGCGTATGTTGCGGCCGTTGAAAAGATGCTGAATGGTGGCCAGGACTTCCCGCAGAAACTCGTCCAGCAGAAACCGGCGCCGATGTTCACTGGTTCGGTCAACGGCGACCTGTTTAAACTGTCCAATCAGTTCATCAGCACGGCCCAAGCTGACCATCATGAAACGACTGGCTTCTTCGGCATCTCCGACAAATCGGGCGATTTCGGACTTGCGGATCTGACCGTCCAGCAGCATGGCGTTAACGTCCTCGGCCCGCTCTTTAAGCGTGCTGGCAATGGTCAGAGCGCTGCCTATAGGCGTGTTCAGTTCATGGGAAATTCCGGCAACGAGGCTGCCCAGTGACGATAGCCGATCCGCTTTTACCAACTCCTCCTGAGCACGACGACGCTCAGCGAGGCCGCGAGCCCACGCCCAACTGAAAAATACCAGCGCGGCAATGATCAAGAGCGCAGGCAACAGCGTTCTGATTGCTTCCAGCGATCGCTTTTCTTGAACGATCACCGCATACCAGAGGATCTCCTCGGGAGCATTTACGCTCACCGCGCCAGGCAACACATCCATCGACCGGGTCGCGGATACGACCACTTGATCGTGCTCGCTCGCCTGAGCCTTGGGACCAGTAGATTGAATGACTCGCCACAGTGTCGGATCGTCGTTCTGAAGACGCTCATCCTTACCCCACATAAATCCCCAAAGAAGCTCTGGCGGCTTGCCGTACAACCAGTAGCCGTCCTGATTCACGAGATAAATAGGCTGCCTGATCGACTGATTAAGCTCTCTGTAAAGATCGAGCATCCAGCTCATTGCAACGTTGAAGACCAGTACACCACACAGCCCACCACTCGGACTGAAAAGCGGTGTACTGATGCGTACTGTCGGTCGCAACGGCGTTTCGACGCGCCCATATTCCATGTTCAGATCCAGCGGCGAGAAATGAAATTCGCCACTGCTCAGCTTCACTGTCTCACTGAAGTAATAGCGACCCGCTTTGTTCTGGAGTTGATCGTCAGCGACCACCACCAACCCATCGCCAGTCCGATCAATGCGGATTTTCTCCTGGCCGTTGCGATCAATAAATCGCACCATGTAAACATCGCCATTGGATTCGATCAGCACCTGGAAAAAACGCACCAGCTCGGCGGAAAGTGCTTCAGGATTCGTTGCAAACTGCTTGATGGAAGGCGACTGGGCGATCAGGTTGACCGCTACTGCCGTACCGCTGATCCGTTGAGAGACTTGCTGCTGAAAGCTGTTCAGCTCGCCGGCCAGGGATGCCCGTTGCAGTGAATCGCTCTGCAGCCGGCTCAACAGAAACGAATAGCCCTGCCACACCGCCAAGACCACGGCTCCCAGTGAAAGAAAGCACAGAAGCCACAGCTTCCAGCGTTCTTTCCTGGAGCCCATGCCCGAGGCTGCAAATCTGCCCAACATAGCTATTCATCCTCGGGCCCTGAGAAAATTGACGAAGCGCCCCGCCCAGGTTTTCTTAGGTTTTAAGCTGGTATCTATCTGGCAAAATTGCATTTACCTTTAACTTAAGTTGGTCTTCAAGCCTTGCACTGTCAATGATCTGCAATGAAATATACTAATTATTCATGCGCTAATTCTTTCTAATTAATAACTAAAAATATTGTGAATCAGCCAATTAGAAGAACAGCCCTGGAAAGCCGGTTACAAATCGCTACAAACCGTCATCCCGTCGATCGTTTCACACGGGCGTCATCGTCAAATTCAGGATTCTTTGCAGGCTAGAATCATGTCGCAGCAATTTCCCGCCAAAGCACAGAGAGCTTTTGCATGACGTTCTACAATCCCCCCTGTATTCATCCTATCGATACACGGTGGCCTTGGCCTTCGTGCTTGCCGGGGGTGGAATTGGCAGAGCTGCATTTCAAACAAGCCACCTTTCGCGAGGAGCATTTCAAGGCATGCGACATAGAAGTCCCACCAGATGTCTCCCGTGCCGCTGTGAAGCGAAAAGTCGAATACCTTGGCGGCCGCCTTTGCGCCCGCGAAGCACTACAGCGGCTGAAAGGAATCAGCTCGGCGCCCTCTCGCCATGACGACGGCTCCCCTCACTGGCCCGCCTCGGTCGTGGGTTCTATCACCCACAGCGATGGCTGGGCGGCCGCGGTCGTTGGCAGCAGGCTCCGCTATAGCGGACTGGGCCTGGATTCAGAAAAACTGATCGCCGATGGCAGGGCCAACAGGTTGTTGCCGCGCATTCTGACCTCACAGGAGCAGCGCCGATTCAGCGCCGAATTAACCGACAACCCCGGCCTGCTTCTGACCCAGGTATTCTCACTTAAAGAAAGCCTGTTCAAGGCGCTCTACCCTCTGACCCATCAGCGCTTCTACTTCACAGACGCCGAACTTGTGACGCTGAGTCCCACGGGTGAGGCGCGGCTGAGACTTCTGACGGACCTCTCCGATGTCTGGCGCGCCGGTGCAGCGATAGACGGTCAGTCTGTCATTCGCGAACAACGAGTGCTTAGCCTAATCAACATCCCAGCCTGAGCTGACTCAAACGCTTCAGCTGAAAGCCTCCTGAAGAATTGCTCAAGCGGACATCATTGCTTCGAGCCCATGTTGTCGGAAGAACAGCCTAGAAAATGGTAATAGTAATCGTTACTATTACCAAGACTATTTATCCGGAGTCTCTCAGCATGACCAATTCAGCGACCAACCTATCTCTAGCGGGACTCAATCCATTGCAACAGCTCATTGAAATGGGCGGCCCGGTGATGTGGGTGTTGCTATCACTGGCCGTTGCCGGGTTAGTCACTTTCTTTTATCTGCTGATTACCGGTGCGCTATTTTCGCCACGCCTGACCGCCAGTCTGCGACGAGTCATCAGTGAGTGGCAGAAACAGCCTAGCCGGGATATCGCCCGCAAGCTCAGTCACGGAAGAGGCTGGCTCAGCCGTGCGAATCCGCTTGCCACCATGCTCGCTACCGCCATGGAGGGCCGTATTCACGGGACCGGCGAATCAGCACTTCGTGAAGACCTGGCGAGGCGCTCCCAGCAGGCCATCAAGCCTTTTGAAGCGCCTCTTAAAATACTCGAAGTCATTGCCGCTCTCGCGCCGCTGCTGGGTTTGCTTGGGACAGTGATGGGTATGATGGCGGCCTTCAATGCCATGGCGGCCTCTGAAGGCCAGGCCAATGCGACTGAGCTCAGCGGCGGTATCTATGAGGCCCTGGTCACAACCGCTGCCGGTCTGGTGGTGGCAATACCGTTCGCAGCGATTGCAGCCTGGGTAGAATTCCGGTTGCGCCGAATCAACCTGACGATCAATGACAGTCTGGTTCGCGTGCTCAACGCACCGGTTCCGACCGACGTCTCCCCTGGAAGTTCCGCGCCGGAAACAACCGCCTTTTCTGAGCCGGACAAGGACCACGCGGAACCGGCCTATGCAACTGGTTGAACCCAGACCCTCACGCCCCCTGCCGATTCGTCTCACACCGTTGATCGATGTGGTGTTCATTCTGCTGGTGTTTTTTATGCTGACGACCCGCCTGCTGCCAGTCGAGCATCTCGTTATAGATAATGCGACGGCTGGCGAGCGGTCTCAAAGCGGTGCTCCCCTTCCCCAGATCACGCTCCGGAGCGATGGTGCTCTGACCTGGCGAAATGAGCGGCTTTCAGCTTCCGTGCTGGCCCAGAAGCTTGTTCGTGGTGGCGTTTCAAAGGTGGTTTTCATGGCCGAGGGATCAGCTTCTCTGACGGCCTTTACCACCAGCCTGGGCACGCTTGAGTCTGCCGGCATTGACGTGCAGTGGAAGCGCAGTGACGGGGCGCAGTGACTGAGATAGCGCTCTTGGCTCAGCCCGTTGGAAAACCGCAATAGAAGGATAATCGCCCATGCAATCGCCCCAAAAGGCGTCGTCTGACTTGCTGGCAGAGCCGAACGCAATAACGGGCAAACCGCTGTTATCGCGCGTTGAGGACAGCTTACTGCCACTGATCAATCTGGTTTTTCTGCTATTGATGTTCTTCGTCGCGGTGGGCCAGATCAGCGCAACACCGGTGCCGGAACTCCCTGACACGCCGATTGACGGCACACCCGAAAAGCCAGAAGCCGACCTGATTATCGACGGCGACAATTGGATAGTGGCTGGAAATCCCGTCACCCACGCGACGCTTCTTGATGCTCTGGCGAACGCCAAACCCGAGCAACCGCTGCGTATTGCCGCCCAACGAAACGCCAGCATGAGGCAAATGGAAGATCTGTTCAGGAAACTCGAGCGCGGCGGCTACACCGATGTAGTGCTACTGGTACAGCCGGCCTTATGAGTCCGAAGTCACGCCTCTGGGCGCTGCTTGCCGCCTTCACTCTGACTGGCCTGGTGGTGTCATGGCTGATCGTGGCGGTAGAGCCCATCGCGGTCACCCAGCTCCAGGACAATGCGGACAGCCCGTCTCAGACACTGCGAATCAACCTTGCTAATGAGGCACCACCGGCGCCGTCAGCCGCAAATCAAGACCCATCCCAATCCAAGCCGACACCTGACCCGATCCCCAAGACGGCGTCGAAAGCAACGCCAGAGCCAGAGCCAGAGCCAGAGCCAGAGCCAGAGCCAGAGCCAGAGCCAGAAAGTGTGGGGCCGTCGGCCCAGACCGCAAGCGCCGAATCCTCCGCCACGGCGACAAAAACCGAAACAGGCGCGGAGTCTGCACCCGCAGCCAAGACACAACTGACCGCCGGCCAATCCGAAACCACGAATCAGTATCTGGCAAAGCTGCTGCGTCACCTGGGTCGCTATCGGGAATACCCGCGCCGCGCCCAGAGAATGGGGATGGAAGGAACACCAGTGGTGATCTTCAGTTTTGATCGTGCCGGCAAAATTCTCGATTATCAGATTCAGACGCCGTCTTCTCACGAAGCGCTCGATGAAGCCGCCATGACGATGTTGCGCCTGGCATCACCTCTGCCAGCGGTTCCAGACGATATGGAAGGAAAAGTCTTTCAGTTTCAATTGCCAGTCAAATTCGAACTCCATTAACCTGCTGCAGGCCTATTCCCAGAAACGGAGCACACCATGCCGGGCCAGACCAACACCAACAGTTTTGCTGCCTTCGGTCGCCTGTTGCGTTATGCCAAAGGCTATCGCCGGCAGATCATCGCGGCGACAGTCTGCTCGGTGATCAACAAGATCTTCGATATAGCCCCCGAGATTCTGATTGGCATCGCCCTGGACGTGGTGGTGAATCAAGAGGACAGTTTTGTCGCTTCGCTGGGCATCGTTGAGGCTTTCGATCAAATCCTGGTACTCGGCGTGCTCACTTTCCTCATCTGGGCGGGCGAATCCGCGTTTGAATATCTGTATCAGATTCTCTGGCGCAACCTCGCTCAACGCCTTCAGTCGGATCTGCGGCAGGACGCCTACGAACACGCCCAACGACTGGACATGAGCTTTTTCGAGTCGCACAGCTCCGGCCAGTTGGTCGCGACCATGAATGACGACGTCAACCAGCTTGAGCGGTTCCTGGATGGCGGCGCTAATGCCATGATTCAGGTTCTGGTCACCGTCGTAGCCGTGGGCGCGGTTTTCTTTGTGCTGTCGCCGCTGATTGCGGTTCTGGCCTTTACGCCCATTCCGCTGATTATCTGGGGAGCCTTCTACTTTCAACGCAAAGCGGGGCCGCTCTACACCGATGTCCGCGAAAAAGTCGGCGATCTGTCGAATCGGTTGAATACCAATCTGGGCGGCATCGCCACCATCAAAAGCTTTACGGCTGAAGCGCGGGAAGCGGAGCGCCTGCGCGACAGCAGCAGCGCTTATGTCGATGCCAATCAACGCGCGATACGGATCAGTTCGGCGTTTATTCCGATCATTCGGGTGGCCATTCTGGCCGGCTTTCTGGCGACCTTCACCGTCGGCGGCATGATGGCACTGGAGGGCGACCTGAACGTGGGAGCCTACGGCGTGCTGGTATTTCTGACCCAGCGGCTGCTATGGCCGCTAACCGGCCTTGCTCAGGTGATCGATCTGTTTGAACGGGCAATGGCCAGTACCCGGCGAATCCTCGATTTGCTCGCTGAACCTGTGAATATCCGCGACAACAGCACGGTACCCCTTCAACAACCGGTGCGCGGGGAAGTCGAGTTTCGCGAAGTCAGCTTCCGCTATCCTTCCAGCGGCGCGGGCATTGAGCGGATGTCGCTGGCCGTTCCAGCCGGACACACACTGGCCCTGGTTGGTGCCACCGGATCCGGCAAGTCGACGCTGATCAAATTACTGCTGAGATTTTACGAGTTCGACGGCGGCGATATCACCATTGACGGTCAATCCATCCGAGCGGTCAATCTTCAGTCGCTCAGGCAGTCCATCGGACTGGTCAGCCAGGACGTCTATCTTTTCGAAGGCAGCATCCGGGACAACCTGATTTACGGTCGCCCCGACGCGGCCGACGCCGAAATCATCGAAGCGGCCCAGATGGCGGAAGCCTGGGACTTCATTCAGGCACTGCCGGAGGGACTGGAGACGCTGGTGGGCGAACGCGGTGTCCGACTTTCCGGCGGCCAGCGCCAGCGCCTGTCTCTGGCGAGAGCCTTGCTCAAGAACTCGCCCATTCTGGTCCTGGACGAGGCCACAAGCGCCGTCGATAACGAGACTGAGGCCGCCATCCAGCGCTCACTTCGTCGGATCGGGCATGATCGGACGGTGATCATGATCGCCCACCGGCTGTCGACCATTGTCGATGCTGACATCATTGCGGTGGTGAGCGACGGTCGTCTGGTCGAAACCGGCTCGCACGCCGAGCTGGTAGAGAGGAATGGTGCCTATGCGGCCCAGTGGCGGGTTCAAACCGGGCAAGCCTGACGGCTGGCACCTGAGGACTTTTGGCTGAGCAGCTAAAGTCCGGTTTCGGCTGGGCTTTCCAATTTCGGCAATTATGTTATAACGTAACGCTTTTACGATTGGAGCCCGATTCATGAAAGTCTTTCGCCTGATTGCGCCAACCCTGCTTGCGCTGGCGGCAACCACCGCCGAGTCTCAGACCAGCCTATCCGCCCACAACCACGGCGATGCGACCCTGCAAATCGCAATCGACGGATCAGAAGCGACACTGGTGTTTACTTCCCCGGCCTACAATCTCTTGGGTTTTGAGTATGCTCCGAGGTCAGATGCTGAACGCGAGAAAGCTACTCAAGTCAGTGACTGGTTCAAGGACACTCCCCTACTGTCGGGAGCAGGTTGCCAGCTTGTGTCTGCTCAGGTTCACCATGACCTGGGAGAAGGTCATGAATCAGAGTCTCATCACGATCATGAAAGCCACAGCGACGACCACTCTCATCACGACGATCATGACGATCACGAGAGCGAAGAACACGGGCACCACGAAGAAGACGATGCCCAGACTCATTCAGAACTTGAAGTCAGTCAGTCGCTGAAATGCGATGAACTGCTCGATGGCTCTACGGTCGCCACGCCTCTCATGGCGGAGTTTGATAATTTGCAGCACCTATCCGTGGAATGGGTCAGCGGCTCGCAGCAGGGAGCAACGAAACTCAGCAAAAGCGACACAAGCCTAAGCTTCCGTCGCTGATCAGAAGCAGTGAAGGTTAGAGAAATAACGCAACGGAGCCACTAAGGTTCATAGGGCGAAATGTCTTCCGCTACCATGGCATAGGAAGAAGCGCCCACCACGTTTTCGGTGCGCTCTACTTTCAGCACACCTTCGATCCAGAAAGGTTCATACAGGACATCCAGCTTAAGGCCAGCAGGATAACTCACGTGAATCATCTGGTTCGGCGGTGGTGGCGGAACATGAATGCAAGCGCCAAAGTAAGGCACCAGGAAGAATTCAAGAATCTTCTGATCGTCGGTTGTTTTCAGCGGCACAACAAATCCTGGGATACGGATTGGCCGGTTATCGAACTCAGGAACCACACGCCCGGTCATGATTTCGTCTGGCAGCAAAGGAGGCGCGTCCCCCTCGTGGTCAACCTGGGCCATACTTTCCAGTAGGGCGAGGTCTTCTTTCGGCATCAGTTCAAGCCAGTCGACCTCCTGCCGCTGTGTTTGATTGGTTTCTGCCCAGGCCAGTGATCCGGCGAGACATAAAAAAGACAGCATCAGTGTGCGATACCAGGCAGCCATATGTCGAAAACCCCCTCCGGTAACGGATGATCGGGCCATTGGAATCCAGAGCGCCATCAATAGCCCTCTATCTTTCCAAGGCACTATCAATCTTTCCAAGGCACTATCAATCTTTCCAAAGCCAAAAACGAATTACCTAATAATAACTGCATTTTGGAGCAACCCCATGTCGGATAAACCGAACAGAACGAGCGACGAGGTCAACATCCTTGCCCGTAATCTGTCTCATCAGTGGTCCGGCAGCAAGACATCGATTCGATTCCCCGATTTTGAAGTCCGGTCTGGCGAGCACTGGTACTTCCGGGGTGCAAGCGGAAGCGGCAAGAGCACGCTTCTGGGACTGCTGGCTGGCCTTGCAGTTCCCAGCCGCGGCACACTGGACGTTCTTGGTCAGGAGATGTCCCAGACAAGCCGGCGCAGGCGCGACCGTCTGCGGGCAAATGATCTCGGCGTTATTTTCCAGCAGTTCAACCTGGTGCCCTATCTCAGCGCTGTCGGGAATGTGCAGTTGCCCTGCCGGTTGTCGAAAGACAGAGCCAGGCGGTGCGCGCAAGGGCAACCGGATAGAGAAGCCAAACAACTGCTCCTGGCCCTCGATATCGACGAGAGTCTCTGGGATCGGCCCGTCAACGCCCTGAGTGTCGGTCAGCAGCAACGAGTAGCCGCTGCCCGAGCACTGATCGGCGCGCCTGCACTGATACTCGCGGACGAGCCAACCTCGGCTCTGGACAGTGACAACAGGGATCGCTTCATGGACCTGCTGCTCACGCAATGCCAGAAAGTCGGCGCTTCACTCATATTCGTAAGCCACGATCGGGCGCTGGCTCATCTGTTCCCGAACACGCTTGAATTGGGGCCCCACCAATGAGACTTCCGACCGCAGTTTCACTCGCCCTGGCCAGCCTCTGGTACCGCCGTGGCATTCTTGGGCTGGTGACCCTCACACTCACACTCAGCGTTGCCCTGTTGCTCGGAGTCCAGTATCTGCGAACAGAAGTCAGAACCTCTTTTACCAGCACCATTAGCGGAACCGATCTGATCATCGGCGCCCGCAGTGGCCAGATCAATCTCCTGCTCTACACGGTTTTCCATCTGGGCGATGCAACCAACAACATTCGTTGGTCCACCTACCAAGCGCTGGAAAAAGACCAGCGAATCAGCTGGCTACTGCCCATATCGCTGGGGGATAGCTATCAGGGCTACCGAGTGGTCGGCACTGACTCCGCCTTTCCGAACCATTTTCGCTATGGCGATGACCAGCTGATTGATCTCGCCCAGGGTCGCTGGTTTGACGATGTATTTGATGTGGTACTCGGCTCAGAAGTTGCCCAGAAGCTTGGGCATTCTGTGGGTGACTCCATTGTGCTGGCCCACGGAGCCGGCCCGGTCAGTTTCATGAAACACGAGAGCACTCCCTTTAAGGTGAGCGGTATCATCAGGCCAACCGGCACACCTGTGGATCGTGCTGTGTACGTCAGTCTTGAAGGTATAGAAGCCATCCACATCGGCTGGGAGGCTGGCGTGCCCATGCCGGGTCGCACGGTGACCCGTGAAGTCGCGCGAGAGCGCGATCTGACACCCAAGAGCATTACTGCAATCCTCGCAGGTATCGAACAGAAAGTGCTCACCTTCCAGGTCCAGCGCGCGATCAATCAAAGCTCGCTGGAACCGCTTACCGCCATTTTACCGGGGGTCGCGCTCAGTCAGCTCTGGCAGGTGATGGGACAGTTCGAGCGGGTACTGCTGATGCTGACGGGCTTCGTTGTTGTTACCAGTCTTTTGGGTCTGGTGGCGGTGCTGCTGACACTTCAGGCACAGCGACAACGGGAGATTGCGGTGCTCCGCGCCGTCGGCGCGTCCCCCACGCTGATTGCCTCGCTTTATGCCCTGGAGTGTACTCTGCTGGGATTAGTCGCCAGCGGTCTGACGCTTATGCTGGGACTGATTCTGGTGCCGGCGCTGGCACCGTGGATGCAGACCACCTGGGGTATACAATTAAGTCTGCGACCTTTGGAAGCCAGCGAATGGGCCATTCTCGGCGGAATACCTCTGGCCTCATTGCTGGTCTCGCTGATACCGGCCTGGCGAGCCTACCGGGGTAGCCTCAGCCAGGGCCTCTCCCAGTAAAACCGGTTTCTAGTAAAAGCACTGTGACCCGCCTAGCGGGTCACCATGTTACGGGCATGACTGACCTGGTCATCGGAGCTACCGGTTCTGGCGGGCTTCTGAATGCCGGCCTGACAACCGGGGCGCGCTGCCAACTCATCCAGCCAGCGCTGCAGATGATTGAGCCCTTCAATCGAGGTTCCGGACCACTCGTAGGTACTGACCCAGGTCCAGTTGGCGAAGTCGGCGATTGTGATCTCGTCTCCCGCCAGATAGTTTGATTCACCGAGGCGACGATCCAGCACTTCGAACAGCCGACGGCACTCTTTCTGGTAACGATCAATCGCCGGCTGGATCTTTTCCGGGAAATACCGGTAAAACACGTTGGCCTGGCCCATCATCGGCCCGATTCCGCCCATCTGGAACATCAGCCATTGCAGCACTGTCGAGCGGGCTTTGGGATCGGACGGATAGAACTTTCCAAACTTCTCGCCCAGATAGATCATGATGGCGCCGGACTCAAATACGACAAAATCGTCGTTATCACGATCCACGATGACCGGAATACGGCCATTCGGATTGAGCGCCAGAAACCCCGGAGATTTCTGCTCGTTGCTGGACAGGTCGATCGGTTTGAGGTTGTAGTCGGCCCCGATTTCTTCGAGCAAAACCGAAATTTTGTGGCCATTCGGCGTGGCAGCGGAGTAAAGATCTATCATAGAGGTCCTCCAGATTCAGGCTGCATCAGCTGGCAACCAATGAGGGTTCGACAGGCGCGGCGTCCATTTCGTTCTCGATCATGAAGCGCCGCAGTTGATCGACGATCCACTCAGGATCGTCCAGGGGCAAATCGTGCCCTGCCCAGTCGTTGACTTTCAGAGGCCAGCCCCAGTGGTTGGCAAGATCCCTGCTGCACTGCCAGCTCACCAGTCGATCGCGCCGGCTGGTAAGAACCAGCGCGGGGCAATCCGGTTCGTTGGTTGCTGGCTGAAAACGCGCTGCAGCAACCAACTGGCGAAGACCGTTCGGGACTGAGACAGGCCTTTCCCTTTGAATGTTGTACCAGTCGGCCAGAAGCTCGGGCGCCACATCCTGATTGGAGGTCAGGCTGAGTATCCGTTTCTCTCGGGCGCGCAGGTTTCCGGACACCATCATGGCCAGCGCTTTGGGATAGGCATGCGGCCGCATGCGTTCCAAAAAGGGACTTAGCCGCGAGCTGCTGTTCACAAGAACGAGAGCTGCAACCTCCCCGGTCGCGGCCTTCTGGGCCCAATTCAGAGCCACCATACCACCCAGGGATACGCCGATAATGCCGTAGGGGCGGCCCAGTCCATCCAGATCTTTACGAATATCAGCGGTAATTTCCTCGATACTGAGCGGACAGTCCTGCTCGTAACGGGTGCCGGTGCCCGGCAGATCGATGCAGTGAAACTTATGGCCAGTGAAAGCGGTCGCCAGCTCTTCCGGTAACGGTCCCCAATGCGCCTGCTCGCGTGTCAGGCCGCGCAACATGATCCAGTCCATTGCAATTACAACTCCTTATACCAATGCAGAATGGCAGCCTCCCGCAATCGTTCGGCTTCCCCATCCTTCGGCAGCCAGCGGGCATGATCAGCCGCCGCCTGCATAAGAAAATCCATAAGCAGCAGGTGTCGTCTTAACACCCGCTGAAGGCGGTGCGGCACCATGGGATTAAACAATCCCTGGAGCCTGAGCAGTTGCCGAGGCCGCTTGCGAATCCAGCGCCACGATCCCATTTCCAGAGTCAGCGGAATAAACATCCCCTCGCTTTCTCTGTTCACCAGCTTGTAAAAGTAGTCCCAGAGGTCGCCGTGAGTGAGGTAGTGCTCCGACTGGGGCTCAAACTCATAGTCATGATTGGGATAGCTACGCTCCCAAAGCAGTTTCAGAGCAAAAACCGACTCAACCCGTCGCATGGGTCTGCGCCGATAAGCGTAGGGAAACCAGAGTTGGTCTTTCCATCCAAATCCAGAGTGGCAATCCAGTGCAATGCTGAACGGGCGACCCGGCAACAAGTCCTGAACCACGTTCGCCAGCGCCTGGCTTTCTGCTTCCAGACCTTCTTCAGGGGTGCCGGTGAACCAGGGCAGGCGCTTGCTCAGACGCTGCCCGCCCAACAAAAAGGTGCTACGGCCCTGGGCGGTGATAGGCGCATTGCGCATTAGGTCGACGCCCTTGGGATTGGCTCTCTGATTGAGATACATACCGCCGGGATTGAGCATCGGCAGCAGGGTGATGTGGACCCGACCAAGAAGCGCCTGAAGCTGGGAATCCCACGCCATTCTTGAAATCAGACTGCGCATCCAGGCGATCACCACCTGACAGCCAATTCTCTCCAGCCCGTGGACACCTCCGACCATGAGAATGACCGGGGCATCGGGATCTGGACAACCGATATCAACGCGATAGATCGGCAGACTCAGGTTGCGCACGCCGACCCGTTCAATCACCTCGGTCGACACGGTCGCCGGTGCCTCGGCCAGAACCCGTTCCAGTTGCAGCAGTTCCGGAAGAAAGCTGCGCAGCCGTTGCGTTACTCTCGAATCCCGGCGGTTTTTTTCATCAGTGATGGCTTGATGGGGAGTGATTTCGCGCAGTTCGGTCATAACCGCTCCTGGTTTAAGATGACCGGTCAGCTTACTCGCCAATCGCTACAGTTATCTTACTGGCCCTACTTTCGGAACAAAGCCCTTATTGTCTGGAGAAGGCTTAAAGATGCTTCATGCAGAGCCGGTGCGAGGGGCTGCGCCGTCGTCGTCTGCATCGCTGGTTGGGCCTCGACGGGAGTTGTGCTCCTCTGAACGACGGTGCCTGAGAAAGGCATCCCGATCAAAGCGCGTAGCGTCTGGCAATACGCCCTGAGCGCTACCTGGCTGAGCCACCATCGCTGCTTCACGCTGACGGGCACTGCGAATCAAAGGCGCGATCAGCGAGGCTTCTGGCAGGTTCTTCCAGAATTTCTTGGGCATCTCATTACGCATGGCCTCAACCATGAGGCGCGCCGGGTTAAATATGTGCGCGTAATAAACCCGCCAGTAGTCCTCAAGCCGGTCTTCATCCGGAGCTTCATCGCGGGCACAGCCACGCCCGAACGTGAGCTTGGCACCATCCCAGTGAGCCGACTGGTAGGGCGTCAGTATCGACCACCGCATGGTAAAAAAGCGCTTTCGAAAGAAGTCTGAAGACAGCTTGAGAGAATAGTGTTCCGGCTCGAACCAGGCGATGTAAAAGGATTCTTCACTGCTCGGGTCGCTCGCCCCTTGATCGCCAGCGAGCAGCTCGTTGCGGCCCGAGCGTTTCTCGTTTGCCCTTTGCGCTTCGCGAACCCTGACCTCCCGGAAGCGGACGAACGCGTGCATTTTGTGCCGCTCCCGGCTGACTTCCTTGGCCCACCGCAGCGCCCGGCAAACGTCGGGGTCCGATGCATCGTCCATAAGCGATCGCTGTTGGTGAACGATGCGCCACAAGATCCGATACAGCAGGCTGAAACGCTCGGGCGATCGATGACAGGCGACCAGACGCGCAGTCTGCACAAAAGCGCGAGGCACCCTGACGCGAGAATCCTCATTGGACGAGCTGTCTGCGATCAGGGCTGGGCTAATGATTTCAGTGCCGGCAAACAGATCATCAATGGCGAGACTCTGCCAGGCGACAGTGTCCGGCGCGGCCTGTCGATGCAATAAATGCCGGGCAACGGGTTGCCAGTCGTCAAAATCGCTGTGGGGCTGAAGATCGACTGCAATCATTTGGGTCTCTGCGGCACTGGATTCAAGCGAAGCCAAATCGGACTAAGCCGCGCCAAACAGACTGAGCTGCTCGGTCTGAGCCTGAGGCCGGAGCTTCTGCCGGAGCGTCTCGCCATCCATATCGGCTGAGGCCGGCCGGTAGTCTGCTGTGATGATGAACGGTTTGACTCGCTGCAGGGAAACCCGCATTCGCTTGAGATCCTCCAGTCGCAGCCTTCGAAAATGCCGGGACTTGAGGATCTTCTGCACACCTCTTGGGCCCAGACCAGGAATCCGAAGAAGCTGTTCGCGGCTGGCTCGGTTCACATCCATCGGGAAAAGATCCCGATTGCGCAAGGCCCAGGCAAGCTTGGGGTCGATATCAAGATCGAGCATCGCCTGCTCTTTGGGATCAACAATCTCAGTAACGTTAAAACCGTAGAATCGCATCAGCCAGTCGGCCTGGTAGAGGCGATGCTCGCGAATCAGTGGAGGAGCTTTGAGCGGCAGGTGAGCGCTGGAATCCGGAATGGGGCTGAAGGCGGAATAATAGACCCGGCGCATACGGAACTGCCGATACAAGGCATCGCTATTTCTGAGGATCAGATGATCATTGGCGTCATCGGCACCCACAATCATCTGGGTGCTCTGACCGGCCGGCGAAAATGTCCGCCGAGCAGGCGAACGAAACGCCTGTTTCGCCGGTAGCCGCTGACCGGACGATGCCTTTCGATGTTCAAGCCGCTTGTCTTCCCGGCTCTCGTCGATGTGACTTTTCAAAACGCCCATGGCGGAGTGAATGGTCTGGCGGTTCTTCTCCGGCGCCAGTTGCGCCAGCCCTGCTTCACTGGGCATCTCGATGTTGATGCTCAGCCGGTCAGCGTAGCGACCTGCCTCTTCGATCAGTCGCTCATCGGCATCGGGAATCGTTTTCAGGTGTATGTAGCCCTGAAAGTGATGCTCCTCGCGCAAGGTTTTTGCCACCAGCATGAGCTGTTCCATGGTGTAGTCCGGGTTGCGGATCACGCCGGAACTCAGAAACAGGCCTTCGATGTAATTGCGGCGATAAAAACCGAGGGTCAGATCCACTACTTCCTCGACCGTAAACCGGGCGCGCCGAACATGGCTGGAGTGGCGATTGACGCAGTATAGACAGTCGTATACACACCAGTTGGTCAAGAGTATTTTCAACAGAGAGATACATCGACCATCGGGCGCATAGCTGTGGCAAATGCCCATTCCTGGCGATGTAGAGCCGATCCCCTTTCCACCGACAGAGTCTCGCAGAGTGGTTCCGCTGGATGCGCAGGACGCATCGTACTTGGCTGCATCGGAAAGGATCGCGAGCTTCTGGACAAGTTCCATGGCGCCCCCTGAGACTGCGTATTTATACAGCTGTGGTTTTGTACAGTATATGCCAGGGAATGTCGTTGTAAAGAGTCGGCGTCTGGTGGCTTCGGGTAGCCTTTGAGCCTTAAAGCGATGATGGTCGGGTCGGAAGAGCGAAGGTTCTCCGGAGCATTACTCTATTTTAAATGGAGGACTTCGATGGGGGATCCTAACCTGTGTTGTGACGCGAAGCGGTTTATCCTCTAGTCAACAATGCCCGGGACAGGCCGCTTTAGAAACTATTCGCTGTTTCCCCTGATAATTGCAGTAGAGGAAAAATCAATGAATTTCAGAACAAGAATGTTTTCGCTGGTACTCGCTTGTGCTTTTCTGCTCCAGGCATGTGGCACCATTCTGTATCCCGAGCGCAAAGGCCAGATCGATGGCCGAATCGATGTTGGCGTCGCGTTGCTTGATGGCCTCGGCTTGCTGCTCTTCCTTGTGCCAGGCGTCATTGCTTTTGCTGTAGACTTCTCGACCGGCGCCATTTACCTCCCTGGGGGTGAGCGCGCGGAGCTTGCTCCAGAGCAACAGAAGGAACTGGAAGCCATGATGGCCGATAGCGAGCGCAAAGCAGAAATTGACAGTTGGCTGCAGAAGGAATTCAGCCTGAACACGCCCGCCAGCCACGATGACTGGGTGATCCGCAAGATCTGATGGGAAAGCCCGCAGGGCGAGAACGCTAATCCATCCCGCTCTACAGGATAAAAAAAGGCTCGGTGATCAACCGTAATGCTGTTCACTTAAGCGGAGCAGCATTACGGTTGATCGGATAGCGTGTTTTGCTCATCTTGACCATCCTCGGCCTTGAGGGTCGAGGACGGTCGTCCAAAAATAAATTTCCGAGTCCTGCTCG
>Ga0208934_1000067_pt1 | contig 94072 bp, 87 predicted proteins | sample MalvirDeepMed_s2_FD_184243 | JGI IMG/M metagenome (GOLD analysis project Ga0208934, IMG submission 184243) | Marine viral communities from the Global Malaspina Expedition - Malaspina viral metaG DeepMed_s2 (SPAdes) (version 2) | ecosystem: Environmental > Aquatic > Marine > Oceanic | place... | reverse complement strand
GCCGATGCGCTTGCGGGCGCTGCGGATGCGGGGGCCGGAGTCGGGGTCGGGGCTGGGGTCGGAGTCGGAGCTGGGGTTGCGGCGGGGGTAGTGGCGGCCGGCTCCGTCGTGGCACCGCCGGCCGGCACGCCGGCCGCGGGCTGCATCGGGGTGGCCGCCGGGGCGCTGTCGATCAGCGCCTTGTTGCGCTGCGCCGGGGCGGCCCCGTCGTCGAGCACGTCGCGACTGGTGCTGGTGACGCGCGTCTTGCGCGAGCTGTTGAACAGGTACCATGCGATCACCAGGCCGAGCAGCAGCGCGGCGACGATCAGCGGCCAATAGGTCTGGAGCAGTTCGCTCATGGTCTAGTCCTCTTGTTGGTCGTGGCGGCCCCACAACGCCCAGCCGATGCCGATCCCCGCACCGTAGGCGGCGATCATCAGCGCGGCCAGTTCGAACCATAGCGGCATGTCAGCGGGCTCCCGGCGTGTCGACGGGGGTGGGACGGAGCGGTTCGGTGCGGATCACCGAGAATTCGATGCGGCGGTTGGCCGGGTCGCTGGGGGCCAGCCCCTCGACCGGCTGGCTGGAGCCGACCCCGCTGGCGCGCAGCCCGTCGCGCGGGATGCCGCGCTCGATCAGCGCCTGCCGCACCACGCGCGCGCGTTCCATGCTCAGCGCCAGATTGCCGGGCTCGGTGCCCGCCTTGTCGGTGTGGCCGGTGATCGCGATGATCGAGCCGAGGCACGGCCGCAGCGCGTCGGCAACTTCGTTGAGCAGCTTGCGGCTCGACGGCAGCAAGGCGCTGCTGCCTTCCTCGAACCGGATCGAACGGGTGCGCAGCAGCCCTTCGACGTCTTCCTGGCAATGCAGCGGCTGGTAGGTCGGCTCGTCGCTCTCGGCGCGCACCGTCCCGTCGCTCCAGGTCACGCCGCCGACGCCGGGAATGTCGTAGACTTCGCGCGCCACGCGCGTGCGGACGCTCTCGTCCAAATCCTCGCCGCCGCTCAGCAGCGGGTGGCGCGAAAGCGACCCGGTGGCGCTGGCGAAACGTGCGGTGACCCCCGTGCCGCCCGCTTCGGCTATCGCTGCGGCGGACTGCGTTTCGAGCCGGTCGATGAAGTCGGCCGCCATCGGCTCGGCCAGTGCATAGCCGGCAAGGCCGGTCGCCATGGCACCGGCAAGCATGACAAGGGGAGCACGGATCGACATGGGCTGGCTCTTAGCCGCCAGCCGCCCCCCCTGCCAAGCGCCGTGCGCGCGGTTATTCCAAACCCTCGGCGGTCATCACCAGCTGGAGGAATTCCTGCCGCCAGAAATCGCGCTGCGGCCCGGCCAGCGCGGCGATCTGCGGATAGGTATAATCCGCCAGCAGCGGGTCGCCGCGCAGTTTCTGGCCGAAGGCGGCGACCGCGCTGGCGAAGGCGAAATCGCCGCGGGGCACCGCGTTTGTCGCCAGCGCGGATGCGGGCAGGGCGTAGGTCAGCAGTTGCGAGGTATCGCCATCGGGCCGCTTGTAGCGCAGCTTCACATAGGCCGCCTCGCTCGCCAGTTCGCGGGCGCGGTCATCGACCATGTCCTCGTAGCGCCGCGCGGGCACCCACCCTTCGCCGCCGGCGGGGATCACTTCATACAGCGCGGTGACCTGGTGGCCCGTACCGATATCGCCCGCATCGACCGCGTCGTTGTCGAAGTCCTCTTCGCGCAGCACGCGGTTTTCATAGCCGACGAGGCGGTACTGGCTGACCACTGCCGGATTGAATTCGACCTGGATCTTTACGTCCTTGGCGATGGTGAACAGCGTCGCGCCCATTTCATCGCCGAGTACCTTGCGCGCCTCCAGCGCGCTGTCGATGTAGGAATAATTGCCGTTCCCGTTGTTGGCGACCTGTTCCATCATCGCATCGTTGAGATTGCCCCGGCCGAAGCCGAGCACCGACAGCGTGACGCCGCTTTCGCGCTTCTTCTCGATCAATTCGACCAGCGCCTCGCGGTCCGAGGTGCCGACGTTGAAATCGCCATCGGTCGCCAGGATCACGCGGTTGACGCCGCCCTCGATGCGGTTGGCCTCGGCCACGCGGTAGGCGAGTTCGATCCCCGCACCGCCCGCGGTCGACCCGCCGGCATTGAGCTGGTCCAGTGCGTCCTTGATCTTGCGTTCGTCATTGGTCGGTTCGAGCACGAGGCCCGCGGCGCCGGCGTAAACGACGATCGAGACGCGGTCGCGTTCGGTCAGCTGTCCGGCAAGCTGGCGCATCGCGGTCTTGACCAGCGGCAGCTTGTCGGCGCTGCCCATCGAGCCCGAGACATCGAGCAGGAAGACGAGATTGGCGGCGGGGCGTTCCTGCGCGGGCATTTCATACCCGGCGAGCCCGATGCGCACCAGCCGCGCGTCGGCATTCCACGGGCTCACCGCGACATCGGTGTTGACCGTGAACGGCTGGTCGAGGCTTTCCGGCCGGTCGTAGTCATAGCGGAAGTAATTGATGAATTCCTCGGTCCGCACCGCGCTCTTGGGCGGCAGCGCGCCATCGGAAATGAACCGGCGGGCATTGGTATAGGCGCCGGTGTCGACATCGACCGAGAAGGTCGAGACGGGTTCGCTGGCGACCAGCTTAACCGGCGACACGTCCTCGCCGTCATACTGCTCGCGGCTGGGCGGTGCGGGCACGAAGACCGGCGGGAAATAGCGATAGCCCGGTTCGATGACCGATGTTTCGGTGGATGGGGTCGCCGCGTCGGCACGAACTCGGGACCCCATGACGATAGGTGATGGGCTGGCCATATGCGCTGGCGGAGGCGGCGGCGGGGGAGGTGGCAGCGGCGGCGGCGGCGTGCGGCCCGCTTCGGTCCGATCGGCCTTGCCGCTGGCGATGATGATGGTATCGCCATCGGGCTGCGTGGCGCAGCCGGCGATCAGCGCAGCTGCTGCACAAGTGACGGTAAATCTTGCGAAACGCATGGGCAGTCCTCCCCTTCCTTGCGAGTGCTCCACGCTAGCCGACCCCGGGGTGAATACCGACTGAACGTGTCTTATCCGCGACGAACGGTCAGATGCGCTCGGGCTCTTCCTTGTCGAGATTGCGGCGGAACAGCACCCGGTCCTCCGGGCCGAACCCGCGCTTCCAGATGATGATGCCATAAACGCCGAGGATCGCCGGTATGCCCACGATCAGCTCGGCCCATTCGGGTAGCTGCGTCGCGCCCCAGCCGACCAGCACGGCAGGCGCCACGGCCCACACCAGCGGCCAGCGGAAGGTGTTGATCGACTGGCCGAGAATGCGCGAGAGCAGCATCGCCTTGACCAGGCTGGCAGTGCCCAGCGCCAGCATCAGCGCGATTGCCGCGGCGGCGGCCTTGTACGGCTCGCCATAGCCGCCCGCGACCATCGCTTCGATCAGCACCACGGTAAGCACGGCCTGCAGCGCGATCGTGCCGATCGAGATCCACAAGTTCCGGACCCGCGCGACATAGACGAGCACCGCTTCGGACACGACCGCGGTCGCGGCGACCACTTCGGCCACCAGCAGGAAGGCAAGCGCCCCGGTGCCGCCGACGAATTCGGGCCCGACAAGGCCCATCACCGCTTCGCCGGGGACGCCCAGCGCCAGCGCGATGCCGGCCTGCATGGCGACGATCCAGAAGCCGACCTGGCAGATCTGGCTGGCAATCGCCTGGTAATTCTTGGTCTTGAGGTTCTTGGTGATGACGGGGCCGAGGATCGGCTCGAAGCTGGTCTTGAGCTTCTGCGGCAGGCTCGCGACCTGCTGCGCGATGTAATAGACGCCCACCGCGGCGGGCGCGGCAAACAGGCCGAGGATGAAGATGTCGACGCGCCTCGTGCCCCATTCGATTGCGTCGGCCGTCGCCAGCGGCAGCGCGCGCATCGTCAGCCGGCCCATATAGACCGGATGCGGCCGCCAGCCGCGCGGGCGGCCATAGCTGCGGAAGAAGGCCCACAGCCCGGTGGCGAGACCAGCGTAGATCGACGCGAGATAGGCCAGCGCGAGCCCCGAATCGCTGACCACCGGAAGGAAATAGAACACCCCGGCCATGATCGAGATCGTCCACGGTTCGATCACCGCGCGGGCGCGCACGGCGGTGGCGATATCGTATTTGTAGGCCTGCGCGGCGAGGACGATTTCGGTCAGCGCATAGGCGGGGATCGCCAGCACGATAAACCGGTCGAGCTCGGTGTATTCGCCGCTGGGAAACAGCGGGGCGGGGACGAACCAGAAGAACGCTGCCGCGAGGCCCGAGAACAGCAGCGCCAGCAGCATGCCGTCATAGACCAGATTGGCGGGATGGCTGTCGTCGCCATCGGCGAGCCGCTGCGCCAGTCCGCGCTTTTCGCCCATCGCGCACAGCAGCGCGACCAGTTCGACCACCACCAGCGCCGAGGCGAAGCGGCCCAGCGCATCGGGGCCGTAAAGGCGCCCGGCGATGAACAGGAAGGGCAGCCGCGCGACCAGCCGCAGAATGAAGCCAAAGAAGTTCTGCCTTCCGCCCTTGGCCAGCGCGGAAAGATCTTCGTCCGGTTTTGTGTCGGTCACCCGGGGGGGGCCTGTTCGGCGCGCAAGGGCCGGGCGAGCAGGTCGGATACGACGGCGCGCGGGTCGTCGCCTTTCAGCAGGCCGTAGACGGCGGTGACGATCGGCATGGCGATGCCGTGCCGCGCGGCCAGTTCGACCAGCACCGGCGCGGTATGCGCGCCTTCGGCCACGGTTTTACGGTCGGCCATCAGCTCGCTCGCTTTGCCGCCTTCGCCCAGCGCGACGCCGAGCGAGAAATTGCGGCTCGAGGTTGACGAACAGGTCAGCACCAGATCGCCCAACCCGCACAGCCCGGCCAGGGTTTCGGCGCGTGCCCCCAACGTTTCGCCGAAGCGCAGCATCTCGGCATAGCCGCGCGCGATCAGCGCCGCGCGCGCATTCTGCCCCAGGCCCAGGCCGTCGACCACGCCGCAGGCGATTGCGAGCACGTTCTTGACCGAACCGCCGATTTCGGCGCCGATCACGTCGTCCGAATAATAGGGCCGGAATGCCGGCCGCGCGATGACGGGGGAAATGCGGTCCCACTGCGCTTCGCCCCCGGCACAGGCCAGCGTAACAGCAGTGGGCAGCCCGGCAGCCACTTCATGCGCGAAAGTGGGGCCCGACAGCACTGCGATCGCGCTGCCGGGTGCGGCATCCTGTGCGACGTGGTTCATCAACTGGCCGCTGCCGGCCTCGATCCCCTTCGAACACAGCACTAGATCGCGCGGATGCGCGGGCATCGAAGCCAGCACGCTGCCCGTATGCTGCGCGGGGGTAACCACGAGCAAGGTATCGAGCGCGCCGAGTTCGGCCAGATCGCCGGTGGCACGGATCGTTTCGGCCAGCGTGGCAGTGGGAAGGTAGATCGAATTGGTGCGCGCGGAATTGATCTCGGCGACCAGTTCCGGTTCGCGCGCCCAGATCAGCACCTCGCGCCCGTCGCTCGCCAGCATCTGCGCCAGCGCGGTGCCCCATGCGCCAGCGCCGAGGACGCCGACGCCGCTCATGCCTTCACCCCCGCGCCGCGCACCGGTTCGGCCGCAGGGTCGAGCGGCCAGCGCGGCCGCGCGGAAATGTCGAGCGGGTCGTCCTGCCCCAGCCGTTCGATACCCGCCCAGGCGATCATCGCGGCATTGTCGGTGCACAGCTTGGGCGGCGGCGCAGCAAAGCGCATACCATGCGCGGCAGCAAGCTGTTCGAGCGCAGCGCGCACCGTGGCATTGGCCGCGACTCCGCCAGCCACGACCAGCGTGTCGACATCCGCCATGTCCGCCAGCGCGATGCGCAACCGGTCGGTCACGCAATCCACCGCCGCCTGCTGGAAGCTGGCGGCGATATCGGCGATTTCGTATTTGCCGCTTTCGTAGGCGCGCAGGACCGCGCTCTTGAGGCCCGCGAACGAGAAATGCGGTTCGCCGCTGCCGACCATCGGGCGGGGCAGGGGCACGGCCTTGGCATCGCCGTCCTTCGCGGTGCGCTCCACCGCGGGACCGCCGGGAAAGCCGAGGCCGAGGATCTTGGCGGTCTTGTCGAAGGCTTCGCCCAGCGCGTCGTCAATCGTGGTCGCCAGCCGGCGATATTCGCCCACGCCGTCGACGCGCAGGATCTGGCAATGCCCGCCCGAAACCAGCAGCAGTGCATAGGGAAAGGCGATGCTCGCGTCCGCGAGGCGGGGGCTCAGTGCATGGCCTTCGAGATGGTTGATCGCGATCAGCGGCGTGTCGCTCGCCATTGCCAGCGCCTTGGCACTGACCAAGCCGACCATCACCCCGCCGATAAGCCCGGGGCCGGCAGTCGCGGCGATCGCGTCGCACTCGTCCAAGCCGATACCCGCATCCTGCAACACGCCCTCGATCATCGGGGCGAGCCGTTCGGCATGCGCGCGCGCTGCAATCTCGGGCACCACACCGCCGAAGGGGGCGTGCTCGGCATCCTGCGAGGCGATCCGCTGCGCCACGATCCGGCGATCGCTGTCGACCAGCGCGACCGCGGTTTCGTCGCAGGAGCTTTCTATGCCGAGAACCAGTGCCATCCTGCTTTCCCTTAGCGCCATGGCTCGCTAGGGCAAGCCGACCCTATGCCAGCTCAACCTCTCATCCGTCTCGGAACCCGCCGTTCTCCGCTTGCCATGGCACAGGCGCACGAGGCGCGCGCGCGCCTGTGCGCCGCGCATGGCTGGGACGAATCGGCGGTCGAACTGGTCCCGGTGGTCGCCAGCGGCGACCGCATCCAGGACCGCCCGCTTGCCGAAATGGGCGGCAAGGCGCTGTGGACACGCGAACTCGACCAGTGGCTGGTCGAGGGACGAATCGACGGCGCGGTCCATTCGATGAAGGATGTCGAGACGCTGCGGCCCGAAGCGATCGCTATCGCCGCGATCCTGCCGCGCGCCGACAAGGCCGACCGCCTGCTCGGCGCGCAGGCGATTTCCGACATCCCTGCCGGCGCGCGGATCGGCACCAGCGCCCCGCGCCGTGCCGCGCAATTGCTGCATCTCCGGCCCGACCTTGCCGTGGTGGGCATTCGCGGCAATGTCGCCACGCGGATGGCCAAGCTCGAGGCGGGCGAAGCCGATGCGACCTTCCTCGCCGCCGCCGGGCTCGACCGGCTGGGCGAAGACAGCGTCGGCGTGCGGCTGGACCCGGCAGAATGGCTTCCCGCCCCCGCGCAGGCCGCGATCGGGATCGAGTGCCGCAGCGGCGATGCGCAGACGCGCGCGATGCTGGCGGCGATCGACGACGCGCCCAGCCATGCGGAAGTGGCTGCCGAACGGCGGTTGCTCGAAGGGCTGGGCGGGTCGTGCAGCAGCCCGATTGCGGCGCTGTCGCGCAGCGGCGATGGCCGGATCACGCTGACGGCGGCGATCTTCAGCCCCGATGGCGCCGTCCGCATCGACGGCGAGGCTGAATTCGCCGCGGGCGACGATGCTGCGCCGCTGGCGCTGGCGCGCGACCTGCTGGCGCGCGCACCTGCGGCCGTGACCGAACATTTCGGACCGATATCGTGAAGCCGCTGTTCCTGATCCGCCCCGAACCCGGCTGGTCGGTCAGCGCCGAAACCGCGCGCGCGATGGGGCTCGATGTGCATGGCGCGCCGCTGTTCACGATCGAGCCGGTGGCCTGGGATGCGCCCGACCCCGCCGATTTCGACGGCCTGCTGGTCGGCAGCGCCAACACCTTTCGCCACGGCGGCAAGCAGCTGGCGAAACTCACCAAGCTGCCGGTCCACGCGGTGGGCGAGGCGACCGCCGATGCGGCGCGGGCGGCGGGGTTCCTGATCGGCCGCACCGGGCGCGGCGGACTGCAGAACCTGCTCGACGAGCTGAGCAAGCGCGAATTGCGGCTGCTGCGCCTTGCCGGCGCGGATCGCGTGACGCTGCGCCTGCCCGACGGGATCAGGGTCGAGACGCGCACCGTCTACCGCGCGGTACCCGAAGGGCTGGCCGAGGAAGACCGCGAATTGCTGCGCGGCGGCGGCGTGGTGGCACTGCATTCGGGTGCCGCGGCCGAGCGGCTCGGCGTCGAATTCGACCGCCACAAGCTCGACCGCGCCCGCGTCGACCTCGCGGTAATCGGTCCGCGCGTCGCGGAACTGGCCGGCGAGGGCTGGCGCTCGGTCTCGGTAGCCGACGCCCCTGGCGACAGCGAGCTACTGGCCTTGGCGGAAGCTTTGTGTCAGACCGATGCATAACGATAATACGGCGCCCCGGCAGGGCGACCGGGTTCGCGGAACGGAACAGATGGACACTTACACCAGCTCCCGGCGCAAGGGGCCTTCGGCAAGGCCGGTGATGATCGCCGTGATCGCCAGCTTCGTGCTGGGCGGGGCAGTGGCGGGCTATGCGGTCTATTCGCTGAGCGACCGCGCGGAACCACAAGCGAGCGCCGCTGCGGATGACCAGCCCCAGGTGCTGGCCAGCCCGGCGGTAGATCCTTCGCCCACGCCCAGTGCCACCGCCAGCCAGGCCGCGCAGGAAGCGGTCGAGCGTGTGGCCGAACAGCAGGGCGGGCTCGACACCCGGCTGGCGGCGGCCGAGCAGCGGTTGGCGCGGCTGGACCTGCAGGCCGAGGCCGCAGCCGGCAACACCGCCCGCGCCGAAGGGCTGCTGATCGCTTTCGCCACCCGCCGCGCGCTCGAGAAAGGCGCCGAGCTCGGCTATCTGGCCGACCAGCTGCGGCTGCGCTTCGGCGATGCCATGCCCAATGCGGTCGACACCATCATCCGCACCAGCCGCGATCCGATCACGCTCGACCAGCTGATCGCGCGGCTGGAAGGCCTCTCGCCGCAGCTCGCCGCACCGAGCGAACGGGACGGGTTCGCGCGCTTCAGCGAAGAATTGTCGCAACTGTTCGTGATTCGACGCGAAAGCGCGCCATCGCCGCAGCCCCAGCGCCGGCTCGACCGCGCGCGGCTGTTCCTCGAAAGCGGGCGGACCGATTCCGCAATCGCCGAGGTGCGCAACCTGCCAGGGGCTGAAAGCGCCGAGGGCTGGCTGCGCGATGCCGAACGCTATGCCGCAGCGCAGCGGGCGCTCGACCTGATCGAAACCGCTGCCGTGCTCGAACCGCGCCGGTTGCGCGACGGGGCGGGCAACCGCGTCGAACAGCCGAGCCCCGCCGAAGAGGGCTAAGGCCTCAGGCCTTGAGCAGTTCGGGCAGCTCGCCCGAGACGCCGCGCGCCTCGTTCATGAAGAAGCCCTTGAGCCAGCTGGTGCGCTGGATTCCGGCCATGCCGAAGCGGCGCAGCGCGCTGGCGGTTTTCCCTCGAATGCCGAAAATGCGCGTGAGGCTGTCGGTCGCGCCCATCACCATCAGCGAATCGAGTGCGCGCCATTCCTCGTATTTCTTGAGCACCTGCGCATCGCCCAGATCGAGGCCGAGCCGCAGCGCTTCATCGAGAACTTCGACCAGCGCGCCGACATCGCGCATACCAAGGTTGAGACCCTGGCCCGCGATCGGATGCATGCCGTGCGCGCTGTCGCCGACCAGCGCGAGCCGGTGGTCGACGATTTTGGCGGTATGCTGGAAGCTGAGCGGCCAGGACGAGCGCGCGCTGTTGAGCGTCAGCTCGCCCAGCAGGTCCCCCATCCGCTTGTGCACTTCGGCGAGAAAGGCGCGATCGGACAGCTTGAGCACGCCCGCCGCGTCCTTCTCGTCGACGGTCCACACCAGCGCGCTGCGATGCTGGCCATCGGGCCCGTCGAGCATGGGCAGCAGCGCGAAGGGGCCTTCGGGGTAGAAGATTTCCCACGCCACATTGTCATGCGGCTTGCTGTGGTCGATCCCGGCGATCAGCGCGCGGTGGCTGTAATCCCAGCTGGCCATCTTGAAGCCGGCTTCCTCGCGGCTGGGCGAGCCGCGGCCTTCGGCGCCGACCATCAGCGCGGCTTCGAGCACGCGTCCGTCGCCCAGCGTGGCGGACACGCCGAACTCGCCGCGATCGCGCGCGGTGACTTCGACCGGCGCGTGCCATTCGATCAGCGGTTCGCTGGCCGCGGCTTCGTGGACTGCGAGCCGCAGCTGGCGATTGGCGAACATTCGCCCCAGCGTGCCTTCATGCGGTTCGGGGCGGAAATCGAGCCGGCCGGGCTTCATCTGGTCGAGCACCGCGATGGCGGCGATGTCGCAGCCATGCGGTTCGAGCGCCTGTTCGAGCCCGATATGGCGGAACAACCGCCAGCTGGCAGTCGATATGGCCGAGGCCCTTCCGTCGAACCCTTCGGCTGTCAGGCTGGCCGGATCGGCGCGGTCGACGAGGTGGCTCGAGAGCCCCTTTTTCGCCGCGGCCAGCGCCAGGGTCATGCCCACCAGGCCGCCGCCCAGGATCAGCAGGTCTCGCTTGTCTGTCATGGGGCCAATCCCTAGAGCCTGCGGCGTGACCGAGGCAAGGATAATGGAACGGGTCGGCCTGTGGCTGGCGCTGCTGGCGCTGGCCTTAGCAGGCCCGGTCCTTGTGACCCCCGCGTCTGCCCAGGGGCCCGGCAGCGACCGCATGCCGGTCGAACTGGTCGCCGAAGGCGTCCCGCAGCCGGGCGAGCGCTGGATGGTGGCGCTGCATTTCACGCCCTCGACACCCGAATGGCACGGCTATTGGTCGAATCCGGGCGATGCCGGGCTCGGCATGCAGCTCGACTGGGAACTCCCCGCGGGCTGGGATGCGGGCGAGCCGCTCTATCCGCTGCCGCAGCGGCTGGTGATCGGCGCGTTGATGAACCATGTCTATGAAGGCGATTACGCGGTGCTCGTGCCCATCACGGTGCCCGAAGGTGCAGAGCTTGCCGGCGCCGGGACGATCGGGCTGACCGCCAGCTATCTAGCCTGTACGGATACAATCTGCGTTCCGCAGCAGGCGCGCATGACGCTGGATCCCGCGCGCGCCGGCGCCGATCCGCGGTTCGGTGAATGGCGCGCCGCCATCGTCCCTCCGCTCGACAGCGCGGCGCGCTTCGAATTCGCGCGCGACCGCTTGCGGATCGGCATTCCGATCCCCGCGGCGACGCAGCTCGGCGCGCCGCACCTGTTCCTCGCCACGGCCGAACTGGGCGGGGACGACCGGCCGGTCTATGCCGGCGCGCAGACCTTCCGCCGCCAAGGCGACCTGCTGGTGGCCGAGATTCCGCTCGAGCAGCGGCCGCTCCCGCCGGGCGTCGATGCCGCCGGTGCGGCGCGACCGGAAACTATCGCGGGCATTCTCGATCTTGGCGATGGCCGCGGCGTGCGCTTTGCCGCGCAGCCGGGCGATGTTCCGCTCGAGGATGTGGCGCCGCTGGAAGGTGGCAGCGACGCATCGCTGTGGCAATTGCTGCTGGCAGCGCTGGCGGGCGGCCTGCTGCTAAACATCATGCCCTGCGTCTTTCCCATCCTCAGCCTCAAGGCGCTGGCGCTTGCCAAGGCCGGGGGCGATGCGCGTGCTGCGCGCAGGGATGCGCTGGCCTATACCGCCGGGGTGGTGCTCGCCTGTTCGGCGCTGGGCGGCGCCATCCTGCTGCTGCGCGCAGCGGGCGAGCAGATCGGCTGGGCGTTCCAGTTGCAGGAACCGCTGGTGGTCGCCGCGCTGTTCCTGCTGGCGCTGGCGATTACCGCCAATTTCCTCAGCCTGTTCACGATCCCCGGTTTCGCGATTTCGGGCGGCGCGCCGTCGCGGGGCGGTTCCTTCTCGACCGGGCTGCTGGCCGCCTTTGTCGCCACCCCATGCACCGGGCCGTTCATGGCGCTGGCGCTGGGCGCGGCGCTGGTGATCGAACCGCTCCATGGCTTGCTGGTGTTCGTCGCGCTGGGTGCCGGGCTGGCGCTGCCCTTCCTGCTGGTCGGCTTCGTCCCGGCGATCCGCCGCCGCCTGCCGCGGCCCGGCGCCTGGATGGAGCAATTCCGGCGCTGGATGGCGCTGCCCATGGGGCTGACGGCAGCCGCGCTCGGCTGGCTGGCATGGCGGATCGGCGGCGGCGAATGGCTGGCGCTGGTGCTGGTACTCGGCGCAGCGGCAATCGGCGGGCTGGCGCTGATCGGCCTGTTCCAGCGGCGCGCCCGCGGGGGAACGCTGCCGCTGTTCGCAGCCTTGCTGGCGGCGCTGGCACTGGGGCTCGCCCTGCTGCCCGAACCCGAAACACCGGCCGGCGAGGCGGGCGCGAGCCTGCTCGACCCGATCGCCTTCAGCGACGCCGCACTGGCAGAGGCGCGCGGGTCGGGACGGCCGGTGTTCGTCTGGTTCACGGCCGACTGGTGCGTCACCTGCAAGGTCAACGAACGTGTCGCGATCGAGCGCGAGACGACACGCGCCGCGTTCGAGCAGGCGGGCGTTATCGCGATGCGCGCCGACTGGACGCGCCGCGACGAGGAAATCTCGCGCATGCTCACGCGGCAGGGGGCCGCGGGCGTCCCGCTCTACCTGTGGTACGCACCCGGCGAGGAGGCCGAGCAATTGCCGCAGGTGCTTACGCCGGATCTTCTGGTGCAGCGGGCGCAGGCGGCGGATCGCTCTCCGCCGCGTCGGCCGTGACCGCCTGGTCCGGGGCGCGGCATGTCTCGACCAGTTCGCCGGGCAGCGGGCTCGAATTGAGGATCACGCTTCCCGCGCCGGGCACGGTGGCCTCGACCTGGCGCGTGCCGGTCAGCACGTCCATGCGGGCATCGTCCGCCGCCACCGCGCCTTCCCAGCGCCAGACGTCGCCGATCCGCACGGCGTCGATATGCAGCCGTGCGACATGGCCGTTGCCGATCAGCGCGAGCACCGCCTTGGCGCCCGGATCGGCGCGGGCAAAGCGGGTGTAGGCCAGCGTCGCCTTGGCGCGGTCGCCTTCGAGGCATTCGACCGCGAACAGCGGGCGTTCGCCCGGCGTGCCGTACAGCAGCCGCTGGCCGCTGGCTGCCGGGGCCCAGATCGCATTCTCGGTATCGGGTGAATCGATCGGTTCGGAGGGACCGGCGGCCGGCTCGCCGATCCGTGTCCGTTCGACGTAATCGTCCGACGCGGGCGGCTTGCAGGCCGCCAGTACGGTCAGCGGGAGGAGGGCGAGAAGGCGGCGCATGCGCGCGCTATGACACAGGCGTGACAGCGTTCAAGCGCGCGTGATGCGCTATCCTCAGCGGTCGCGGATGAAGGCGCGAATGTCGCGCGACAACTTCGCCCGGTCTTCGTCGCGGACATACATCATGTGCCCGGCATCGTAATAATGCAGCTCCACTCGGTCCTGCGGAATGCCCGTCCGGTTGAGCGAATATTCGGCGCCGAAGAAGGGCGTGGCGAAATCGTAATAGCCCTGCGCATTGAACACGCGCAGCTGCGAATTTTGGCGCATCGCCTGACCGATATAGGGCGCGACATTGAGATAGGCGCCGCGGCCTTGGCCGGTCGACCATTGCCAGTGCCGGCCCGGTTCGCGCCCGATCGACTGGTATTCGCGGGTCGTCTCGAACCCCAGCGTCTCGCGGGCCCAGCTGTTGATCGCCGCGGTGTAGCCCGCATCGATGCCGTAGAAGCTGGGATCGTTATCGGGCGTCTCGCCGGCATTGTCGAAATCGCGCCCGGTGTAGCGCGCGTCGAGCCGTCCGATCGTCAGCCCGCGGTCGCGCAGCAATTCCTTGTAGAAGCGCTGCGCCGTAACGCGCAGGTCGGCCTGGTCGAGATAGCGTTCGGACAGGCCGGTCAGCCGCGTAAGCTCGGCGCGCACCGCGGCGCGTTCGGCATCGGGCAGGTCCTGCCCCTTGAGCAGCGCGGTGATGAAGGGGCCGATGGCGAACTGGCGCGCTTCCTCGACGATCGCCTCGACCGAGGGCGCTTGTACCTTGCCGTGATAATAGGCCGCCGCCGCCATGTTGGGCAGCGTGACGACATAGGCCATTTCATTGCCCGGCGTGGGTTCACGCCCGGCGAAATCGAGAATGGTCGAGATCAGGATCAGCCCGTTGAGGCCCACGTCATTGAAGGTGCCGCCTTCGAGCTCGCGCGCGACCATCGCGGTGCGCGTGGTGCCATAGCTTTCGCCGCCGAGATATTTGGGGCTGTTCCAGCGGCCATTGTCGTTGAGCCACAGGCGGATGACCTTGGCCACCGCTTCCGCGTCCTGTTCGAGCCCGTAATACTTCTTCGGGTCGGTCCCTTCGGTAAGATAGCTGAAGCCGGTGCCCGGCGGGTCGATGAAGACGAGATCGGCGACGTCGAGCAGGCTGTCGGGATTGTCGAGCAGCGGGTAGGGCGGCGCGCCGTCGTCGCGGGCGTCGGAGGGGATCGCCACGCGCTTGGGCCCGAACGCGCCCATCTGCAGCCACACCGAACCCGATCCGGGCCCGCCGTTGAACAGGAAGAACACGGGCCGCGAGGTATCGCGCGGGTCCTTCACATAGCTGGTGGTGACGACCACCGCTTCGGGCTTGCCGTCATCGGATTCAAGCACGGTCTCGGCCATGGTCGCCCGGTAGGACACGCGCTGCCCGCCAAAGGTGCCGACGAGGCCGCGTGTGCGGACCTGCGGCACAACCTCGGTAGGTGCCTCGGCAGCTAGAGCAGCTTTGTCCTGAGCGTGGAGCGGTGTGGACAGGGCGAGAACCGCAGCAGTGGCGAACAGAAACCTTGGTTTCAGATTTGCATTAGAAAGGTATATCATCGTCCAACTCGTCTGGTGCCTTATCGTCATCTACATGCTTCATACCGCGTCCCCGCCAAAGGCTACGATAATCGGCCTTGGCCTTCTCAGCTAAGCTCTGCCAGTTTGATGCGAAGACCGTTTCGTCATCGAACGAGGCGCCAGCAAACTTCGAATGATCATCCACAATAACTTCCGACAAATCAGCACCTTGGAACTGAGCGTTTGAACATATTGCACCGGCTAGATTTGCGCCCTTCAAAACCGAATTTGTGAACCTCGCATATTTCAAATCAGCACCTTGGAAATCTGCTTCAATTGGCCTTGCGTCATGAAATGAAGCCCAAGACGCATTTGCCTTCGCGAAACTTGCCTTATTCAAAATGGATTTGGCGAAATTCGCGTCAAAGAGATGCGCGGAATCAAACTTTGCCTCCCGCAAGAGGGCTGCAGTGAAATCAGCGCTACTCAATCTGCAATTTTGGAATTCCGCGCGAGAAAGTTTTCCGGCGATAAATGATGAGCTGCTGAGATCGAGTTTGTTAAAGCAAAACTTGTAGAAATCCAAAAAATCAAAAATTCTTCCCTGTAACGGGAAGCCGAGTCGAAAGATGATTGCAGAATCATCGCGAAGAATTTTTGCTCTCTCCTTTGCCGTTGTAGGAGCTGACTTATCGAAAATATTTGCGATTTCGTAACGCATTAACTGGTCATTTAAATTTTCCTTGAGATCTTCGATCACTACTGATGCATGACCTGCAAGTAGAAGCTCGAACGCCGCGCGTCGAAAAGTTTCGGGATATCCGTCTTGAAAAAAACCGCGTAGCTGATGCATGGCCGCGATCTGCAGCTGTGCCTTCGCTTGTTCTGATCCGGAAATATCAAAAAGCCCGGCTGCAACTTTTTGTACTTCCTGAAACTCTCTCAAAAAAAGATCATTACGCTGATTTTCTAATTGAGATCCTTGCAGGTCGACCTGCTTTCCCTGAACGTCTACTTGACTCTTGAGAATATCCATTTGCAATCGCTGATTTTCAACCTCATTCTTTTTCTCGGCAAGTTGGTCGCGAACATTCTTGTCCCGCCAAAACCAAAGGAGAAAAGCCGAGGGTCGGCCAAACAAAAGGACGGATGAGTAGATTGCCGCACTCCATGCGCGGGTTCCAGCTACAGTACTCAACTCGGGATAAAAAATTTGATTGAAAAGATGTGATCCAAGGACCCAATCGAAAATCCAGCCTGAAACTAAGGCGAATGCAGTTACAATTAAAAGGGCGGTGGGGCGATTCTCACCCAGCCATTTCTCGAGCTTTTCCAACGTTTTTTCTCGAACTATCTGGTTGGCTTATCATCGCTTAACGAAATGAAACTCATAAGTCACGGTTTGCCGCCCATCCGCTTGTAGCGTGTCTTGCCATAGCGCGTCTTGCGCGTTCCCGGGCGGCCCGCATCGCTGCGGCCGACACGCGGCGCCTTCTTTTCTGCATCGCCGAGGCCGAGTTCGTCGTTCTCCAGCTGGCGGATTTCGTCGCGCAGGCGGCCGGCTTCCTCGAATTCGAGATCGGCCGCGGCAGTGCGCATGCGCTTCTCGAGGTCTTCGATATAGGCGCGCAGATTGTGACCGACGAGATTGTTGCGCTCGTCATCGCCCGTATCGACCGTGACCCCGTCCTGCGACGCGGTATGCGCGACGATGTCGGCGATCTGGCGGCGGATCGTCTGCGGCGTGATGCCGTGTTCCTCGTTATAGGACTTCTGCTTTTCGCGGCGGCGGTCGGTTTCCGCCATCGCGCGTTCCATGCTGCCGGTGATGCGGTCGGCATAGAGGATCACGTGCCCGTCGACATTGCGCGCCGCGCGGCCGATGGTCTGGATCAGGCTGGTCTCGCTGCGCAGGAAGCCTTCCTTGTCGGCATCGAGGATGCAGACCAGCCCGCATTCGGGAATGTCGAGCCCTTCGCGCAGCAGGTTGATCCCCACCAGCACGTCATAGACGCCCAGCCGCAGGTCGCGGATCAGCTCGATACGTTCGAGCGTCTCGACGTCGGAGTGCATGTAGCGGACCTTGACGCCCGCCTCGTGCATGAATTCGGTCAGATCCTCCGCCATCCGCTTGGTCAGCGTGGTGACCAGCGTGCGATAGCCCTTGGCTGCGGTCTTCTTGCATTCCTCGATGCAGTCCTGGACCTGGTCCTCGACCGGGCGGATGCCGACCGGCGGGTCGATCAGCCCGGTGGGACGGATGACCTGTTCGGCGAAGACACCGCCGGTCTGTTCCATCTCCCACGTGCCCGGCGTGGCCGAGACCGCGAAGGTCTGCGGGCGCATCGCGTCCCATTCGTTGAACCGCAGCGGGCGGTTGTCAATACAGGACGGCAGGCGAAAACCATGTTCGGCCAGCGTGATCTTGCGGCGGTGGTCGCCCTTCGACATCGCCCCGATCTGCGGCACCGTCTGGTGGCTTTCATCGACGAACAGCAGCGCGTTTTCGGGCAGATACTCGAACAATGTCGGCGGCGGTTCACCGGGCAGGCGCCCGGTGAGGAAGCGGCTGTAGTTCTCGATCCCCGCGCAGCTGCCGGTGGCGGCGATCATCTCGAGGTCGAAATTGGTCCGCTGCTCGAGCCGCTGCGCTTCGAGCAGGCGGCCTTCCTCGTGCAGTTCCTTGAGCCGCTCGGCGAGCTCGAACTTGATCGCCTCGGCGGCCTGTTTCATCGTCGGCCCGGGCGTCACATAGTGCGAATTCGCATAGACGCGCACCTTGTCGAGGCTGGCGCCCTTCTTGCCCGTAAGCGGATCGAATTCGCTGATTTCCTCGATATCGTCACCGAAGAAGCTGATCCGCCACGCCATGTCCTCATAGTGGCTGGGGAAGATTTCCAGGCTGTCGCCGCGGACGCGGAAATTGCCGCGCGCGAAGGCCGCGTCATTGCGCTTGTACTGGAGCGCGACGAGCTTGCGGATCAGTTCGCGCTGGTCGACCGCTTCGCCCTTCTTGATGTCGAAGATCATCGCCGAATAGGTTTCGACCGAGCCGATACCGTAGAGGCACGAAACCGAGGCGACGATGATCACGTCGTCGCGTTCGAGTAGCGCGCGGGTGGCCGAGTGGCGCATCCGGTCGATCGCCTCGTTTACGCTGCTTTCCTTCTCGATATAGGTGTCGCTGCGCGGGACGTAGGCTTCGGGCTGGTAATAGTCGTAATAGCTGACGAAATATTCGACTGCGTTCTCGGGGAAGAAACTCTTGAACTCGCCATAAAGCTGCGCGGCGAGGATCTTGTTCGGCGCGAGGATCAGTGCGGGCCGCTGCAATTCCTCGATCACCTTGGCCATGGTGAAGGTCTTGCCCGACCCGGTCACGCCCAGCAGCACTTGCGTCTGGTCGTCTTCGCGCGCGCCGGCGGTGAGTTCGGCGATGGCAGTCGGCTGGTCGCCTGATGGCGTATATTCGCTGACCAGCTTGAACTTCTTGCCCGGCATCGATTTTTCGGGGCGGGCGGGCTTGTGCGGGACGAAATCGCCAGTGGTGTCGGGTTCTTCGAGGCCGCGGCGGATGACGAGTTCGCTCATGCGCGCACATATGGGGAACGCGGGCGGCAGGCGCAACGGTGCTTGCCTCGCGCAGCCCGGCTGCTAGCCTCCTGCCTCGACCAGAAGGAGGGATTTTCCATGCGCCGTATCGTGACTGCCGCTGTCGCCAGCTTTACTCTCGCCGCTTGCGGAGGGGGCACCGCCGATGCCGACGGCGATGGCGAGATCAGCATGGAAGAGGCCGCTGCGCAGACCGCAGACATGGTCCGCCCGCTTCCCGGCCAGTATCGCGCCACGGTCGAATTCGTGGATGTCGAACTGCCCGGGGCGCCGCAGCAGGTGCAGGACATGATGCGCGGGATGCTCGACCAGGGGCCGCAGACGCACGAATACTGCCTCACCGCCGAAGAGGCCGAGAAGGGCTTCGAGGAAATGGCGCGGCAAGCGCAGGAAGACGGCGACGATTGCAGCTTCGAGAAGTTCGACGCATCGGGCGGCCAGATCGATGCGGTCATGAATTGCGAAGTCGAAGGGCAAGGCGCCGCACGGATGACCATGAAGGGCAGGGGCGGGGAAACCTCGTCGGAAATGACCATGACGATGGATGCCGAGGCGCCCGGCGGACAGACGATGACCATGACCATGAACAGTTCACAGGAGCGCATCGGCGACTGTGACGCTTAGAAGACCGTGAAGCTTTAAGGGGAGCTAAACCGTCCACGGTGCATTATTACACCGTGATGGCAGCGTTACCGTTCAAAGACACCGCACTCATCGACCGCGAGGAACTGGCCCGGCGCTGGGCGCTGGCGGCCGAACCTTGTCCCGACGATGCCCGCGGCCCGCGCTGGCAATTGCTGCTGCGCGAATTGCTGTGGCCGCTCGAACCGGTCCGCCGCGCGCTGGGCAAGCCGCTGGAGGTTGCCGCTGCCGCACATCCCAGGACCGTGATGCTGCTGCCCGGCTTCGGTGCGCATCCGATCCGCATGCGGTGGATGGCCCGCCATCTCGAACGCGCCGGCCATACGGCCAAGAAATGGGGTCTCGGCTACAATCTCGGCGCGACCGAGTCCCGCTTTCGCCAGGTCGAGGAACGGCTGGTCGATCTGTACCGCCGCACGGGCGAACCGATCCATCTGGTCGGCTGGAGCCTGGGCGGGGTTATGGCGCGCGAAATCGCCAAGCAGCATCCCGACAAGGTCGCCAAGGTCATCACCATGGGATCGCCCTTCTCGGGCAGCCCGCGGGCCAACAATGGCTGGCGCGCCTATCAGGCGATTGCCGGGCACCGCGTCGACGAGCCGGAAATCGATACCGTGCTGCATGAAAAGCCGCCGGTGGAAACCGTCGCGTTCTGGAGTCCGAAGGACGGCGTGGTCCATCCACGGGCGGCCTGCGGGCGTGCCGGCGAACGCGATCGCGCGGTGGCGCTGCGCTGTTCGCACATGGGGTTCGTGCTGACGCATGAAGCGGTGGAAGCGGTGCTGGACGAACTCGACCGCGACTGACGGGCGGTTGGCGGCTCCTGCCTCCGTGTCCGATCAGCGGCAGTAATTGCCCTTACCGTATTCCAAATGGAAATGATCGTGATGCGCGCGGTTGTAATCGGGGCCGAGCACGGTCCCGAAGCGCTTGCACGCGCTCTTGTGGACGACCCGCAGGAATTCCCGCTCCTCGCGCGAGGCGTTCCACCCCGACAGCACCGACACGCGCCGCCCATCGGCCAGCACGAAGGCCGAAACGTCGATCGCCTCGGCGCGTGAATGCGCGCTGCGGCGCGCCGTACCCGCGACATTGCGGCACGAATAGCTGCCCATGGTCTCGATCCGCTGCAGCGGACTGCCGAGGATCTGGCGCGCCGCCCGATCGACGCCGAAGCGCGCCCATCCGGCGAAATTGTTCGCCAGCGGACAGGCCACTGCGCCGAGATTGGTCACGGTGAAATGATCGCGATCGCCGCCGACGCCTTCCAGCCTCACGCTGTTGGCGGTCGAACAGCCCTGGCCGTAGAACTTGTCGGGTAGCGGGATGAAGCGCGATCCGGTCATGCCCAGTTCGGCGTGGCACTGCCGCGCCTCGGGGCGGGCGGTGCTGATCGCCGGCGAACCGGCTTGCCGCACGCCGCGATCGGCGGTCTTGCTGTCGGGTACGACGCCGCATCCCGCCAGGATCAGGAGGAGGAGAGCAATGGCGGGATGCGGTCGCATGCCGCGATTATTCCCTCGACATCGTTAACATAGCGCTAACGATGTTCGCGCTGACTAAGCGGGGGCCTGCACCTGCTGCCACAGTTCGATCTTCACCCCGTCGGGATCGAGGATCCAGGCGAACTTGCCATAACCTTCGTCGACATGGCCGAGCACCTCGACGCCCTTGGCTTCGAGCCGCGCCACCATGCCGTCGCAATCGTCGACGCGCAGGTTGATCATGAACCCGCCGCGCCCCGGCTTGACGTATTGATCGTCGGGAAAATGGCTGATCAGCGAATAGGGCTTGTCACCGGTTTCTTCGGACCAGTCCAGCTGCGGCCCGTATTCGCCGTCGATCCCCAGCACGTCGCGATACCATGCGCGCGTGGCGGCGGGGTCTTCCACCACGTAGAAGACCCCGCCCAGTCCGGTTACCTTGGCCATGTCGCTCTCCTTGTCAGGCGACCCTCAATAGCCCGATGCCTGCCCGTCCTTGCGCATTTCGGTGGCCCCCGTCAGCACGCCCGTCGCGGGATCGCGCGCGATTGCCTGGTAGCCGCCGAACATGATGCCGTTGTCGACCACTTCGACCGTATGGCCCATGGCGCGCAGCTGCGCGATCGATTCCGCCGGAATGCCGGGTTCGACATACAGCGTGCCCAGCGGATCGGCCGAGGGCCCGGCCAGTGCCTCGGTCGGCTGGCGGCCGCCGTCATGGTTGAAGCGCGCGGCATCGCCGGCTTCCTGCAGGTTCATGCCGTAATCGACGATGTTGACCAGCACCTGCACGTGACCCTGCGGCTGCATGCCGCCGCCCATCAGGCCCAGCGTCATATAAGGCTGGCCGTCCTTCTTCACGAAGGCGGGAATGATCGTGTGAAAGGGGCGCTTGCCCGGTTCATAGGCATTGGGGTGCGCCGGATCGAGGCTGAACAGTTCGCCCCGGTCCTGGAACATGAAGCCCGTGCCGGGCGCCACCAGCCCGCCGCCCATGCCGCGATAATTCGACTGGATGAGGCTGACCATCATCCCTTCGCCATCGACGACGGTGAGATAGGTGGTGTCGCCTTCACCCTCGAGCTTGGGCGCGACCTCGATCTCGCCCGGCGCAAATTCGGGTGTGGCTTTGGCGGGGTCGATCAGCTTGAAGCGTTCGGCGCCGTAATCCTCGCCGAGCAATTGGGTGGGGATGGCGGCGAAGTCGGGATCGGCATAGAAGCGCGCGACATCGGCATAGGCGAGCCGTTTCGCCTCGACCATGTAATGCAGCGCTTCCGCGCTGCCGCGTTCCCATTGCGACAGGTCGATATTCTTCAGGATGTTGACCATCTGCAGCGCGGCGAAACCCTGGCTGTTGGGCGGCAATTCGCACAATTCGTAGCCGTCCTTGTAACCCACGCAGGCAGGTTCGACCCATTCGCTGCTGTGTCCGGCGAAATCGGCGCGGGTAAAGGCGCTGCCCTGCGCCTGCAGGTAATCGATCATGCCATCGGTCAGCGCGCTGTCGTAGAAGGCATCGCGCCCGTCGCGGGCGATCGCCTCGAGCGTGTCGGCCAGGTCCGGATTGCGGAAGATCTCGCCAGCCTCGGGCGCATTGCCATCGGCGAACCAGACCTGGCGCGCATTGCTGAAATCGAACTGGTCCTCGCGCGCCGAATAGGCCTTGAGCGAGCGGGCGAGATACATGCCGATGACCGGCGCGATCGGGTGGCCTTCGCGGGCATAGCTGATGGTCGGCGCCAGGTTGGCTGCCATGCTGCGCCGGCCGAAGCGTTCGTGCATCGCGAACCATGCGTCGACTGTCCCGGGCACGGTGATCGGCAGCGCGCCATAGGGCGGAAGCGCCTCGGCCTCGCCCAGCTTTTCGCGCAATTGCGCGAGCGTCTGGTTCCGCGGGCTGCGGCCCGAGCCGTTGATGCCGTGCAATTCGCCGGTTGCCGGGTCGTAGATAATGGCGAACAGATCGCCGCCGATCCCGTTGCCGGTGGGTTCCATCAGGCCCAGCGCGGCGTTGGCGGCGATCGCCGCGTCGACCGCGCTGCCGCCGTCCTTGAGCACATCGAGCGCGATCTGCGTCGCCAGCGGATGCGCGGTCGCGGCCATGCCGTGCTGCGCGATCACCGGGCTGCGCGCCCAGTTGGCGCCGACCGGACGGCCGCCGCCGCCGATCTGTTCCTCGACCGCGGGCCGCTCGGCGGTGTCCTGCGCGGTGGCCGGGATGGCGGTGAGGGCGAAGGCTGCAACGCCCGCCAGTAATGCTCGCATGTCCGTCTCCTGAATTTGGAGACGGTGTGACGAATGCGCGTCAGGCTGGCAAGGGGCGGTCGCTGCTTCCGGCGGTTGCCTTGCTGACCAGGAAGATGGCCAGCCAGGCGGCGATGAAGCCGGGGACGATTTCGTACAATCCCTGGTCCATGCCCGGGAGCGCCGCGTTCCAGCCAAGTGCGATCCACGCGATGACCACTGCCGCACCGGTGACGAGGCCTGCCACGGCGCCGGCACCCGTCATCCGGTCCCATGTCAGCGAAAGGATGATCAGCGGGCCGAAGGCGGCGCCGAAGCCTGCCCAGGCGTTGGAGACGAGGCCGAGCACCTGGCTGTCGGGATCGCTGGCGATGATGATCGCCGCGATCGCGACCAGCGCCACGCAGATGCGGCCGACATTGACGCTTTCGCGCTCGGATGCATGGCGGCGGAAGAACAGCTTGTAGAAATCCTCGGTCAGCGAGCTCGAGGCGACCAGCAGCTGCGAGCTGATCGTCGACATGATCGCGGCGAGCAGCGCGGCCAGCAGGAAGCCGGTGATCAGCGGGTGGAACAGCAGGTTGGCGAGCACGATGAAGATCGTCTCGGGATCCTCGACGACGATGCCGTTGCGTTCGGCATAGGCGCGGCCGGCGATGCCGATGCCGATCGAACCGAGCAGCGCCACGCCCATCCAGGTCATCCCGATATTGCGCGCTGGGCGCACCTTGGCGACCGTGTCGATCGCCATGAAGCGCACGATGATGTGCGGCTGGCCGAAATAGCCCAGGCCCCAGGTTACCGCGCTGATGAAGCCGATCAGCGTCAGGCCGTTGGTCAGGCTCAGGAAGCCGTCGACCGGCACGTCGGTCAGCGACCCGCCCGCGCTGCCGCCTTCGCCGAACATCACCACCAACGGCATCACCGCCAGCGCGACGACCATGATCAGGCCCTGCACGAAATCGGTCAGGCTGACCGCGAGGAAGCCGCCGACCATCGTATAGGCCAGCACCACCAGCGCGGTGATCCAGATGCCGAGCATGTAATCGCTCATGCCGATATCGCCGAACAGGCTGGCAAAGCTGGTTTCGAACAATTTGCCGCCGCCGACCAGGCCCGCGGCGGTATAGACCGCGAAGAACACCACCACGATCAGCGCCGAGATCACGCGCAGCGCCACTGCCTTGTCGGGGAAGCGGTTGGCGAGGAATTCGGGGATGGTCAGCGCATTGCCGTAGCTTTCGGTCTGTGCCCGCAGCCGCGGCGCGACCACGAACCAGTTGGCCAGCGCACCGACGAACAGGCCGATCCCGATCCACGCCTCGACCAGGCCGCTGGCATAGAGCGCGCCGGGCAGGCCGAGCAGCAGCCAGCCGCTCATGTCCGACGCGCCCGCGCTCAGCGCGGCGACCGCGGGTGGAAGGTTGCGTCCGGCGAGCAGATACCCCTCGCTGGTGTCGGTCGAACGCTTCCATGCCCACAGGCCGATCGCGATCATCAGAACGAAATATAAGGCGAGTGAAATATATGTTCCCGTCTGCATGGGCGGGGCATCTAACAGATGCATGGTGCACTTGCCACTGCCGCGATTGCGCCGCTGCGCAGGCCCTCCGCCGGGGAGGGATCGAGCGGGCTGTTGCACATATGAGACACTTTGCCCGCAGCGCCGAACGGCGGTGGAACGGCTTTGCGACCCACGCGTCTAGCGGACAACAGGGTCCATATAACTCAAAGGTTTTCCAATGAAAAACTCGACAATTCTGGCCACCGCGATTCTCGCGGGTGTCGTTGCTCAGCCTGCTTACGCGCAGGATGCCGATCCCGATTTCTTCAACGGCGTCTATGTCGGCGGCAGCTTCGGGCTCGACGGGCTCGACGACGAAGCGGGCGAAGGCATCGTCTTCGATACCGATGGCGACGGCGAGTATGGCGACACGGTCCGCACCACGACCGGCGCCAATGCGTTCAGCCCCGGCTTCTGCAACGGCATTGCCAACGGCCCGCGTGCCGCCGACGGCTGCAGCGACGACAAGTCGCGCTTCGGCTACGGCGTCCGCATCGGTTTCGACCAGCGCATCGGCGATGGCCCGATCGTAGCCGGCCTGCTGGTCGAAGGCGCGATGTCGGATTCGGAAGAATATTCGAACGGCTTCAGCACCACTCCGGCGAGCTACACCTTCAAGCGCGAGCTCGACAAGTCGGTCGCACTGCGTGGCCGTCTGGGCGTTTCGCCCGGCAGCGGTCGCGGTCTGATCTACGTCACCGGCGGTCTCGCCTATGCCGATATCGACCATGATTTCATCACCACCAACGGCGCCAATTCCTTCACCATGACGGATGACGACGATTGGCAGCTGGGCGGCCAGATCGGCGCCGGCGGCGAACTCTACCTGTTCGACAATGTCTCGCTCGGTCTCGAATATCTGTATTCGCGCTATGACGACAACGACGCCTATGTCGTGGTCGGCGCGGGCAGCGCACCGGCGACCAACCCGTTCCTGCTCGATTCGGGCCAGACGGGCCTGCGCCCCTCGGATCCGAACTTCGACATCCATTCGATCCGCACGACGCTGAACTTCCGCTTCTGAGCGAAGTCCCAGCCGAAACGAAAAGGGCCACCTTCGCGGTGGCCCTTTTTTTTGTCTGCTGTCGGCGCGGCGGTTACTGCGCGGCGCGTTTCGCGCGCTTGCGCTCGTGCGGGTCGAGGATCGCCTTGCGCAGGCGGATGTTCTCGGGTGTCACCTCGACCATTTCGTCATCGTCGATATAGGCGATCGCCTGTTCCAGCGTCATCACCCGCGGCGGGGTCAGCCGGATGGCGTCGTCCTTGCCGGTCGAGCGGAAGTTGGTCAGCTGCTTCGACTTCATCGGATTGACTTCGAGATCGTCGGGCTTGGCGTTTTCGCCGATGATCATGCCTTCGTAGATCTTCGCCTGCGGACGGATGAACAGTTCGCCGCGGTCTTCGAGCGCGTTGAGCGCATAGCCGACCGCTTCGCCCGGGACCATCGAGATCAGCACGCCGTTCTGGCGGCCCTCGATCACGCCGCGATAGGTGTCGTACTTCTCGAACAGGCGGTTCATGATGCCCGTGCCGCGCGTGTCGGACAGGAATTCGCCGTGATAGCCGATCAGCCCGCGCGACGGCGCGGAGAAGGTGATGCGGGTCTTGCCCTGGCCCGAGGGGCGCATTTCGGTAAGCTCGGCCTTGCGGCGTTGCATCTTCTCGACGACCGTACCCGAATGCTCGTCATCGACGTCGATGACGACCGTTTCGAACGGCTCCATGCGCTGGCCGTTCTCTTCACGGAACAGCACGCGCGGACGCGAAATGCCGAGCTCGAAGCCTTCGCGGCGCATCGTTTCGATGAGCACGCCAAGCTGCAGTTCGCCGCGGCCGGCCACTTCGAAGCTGTCCTTGTCGGCGCTTTCGGTGATGCGGATCGCGACATTGGTTTCCGCTTCGCGATACAGGCGATCGCGGATCATGCGGCTGGTGACCTTGCTGCCTTCGCGGCCGGCAAGCGGGCTGTCGTTGACCGAGAATTGCATCGCCAGCGTGGGCGGATCGATCGGCTGCGCGGCGATCGGCGTTTTCACGACCGGATCGGCGATGGTGTTGGACACGGTTGCCTTTTCAAGGCCGGCAAGCGCGATGATGTCGCCCGCCTCGGCATGTTCGACGGGGACCCGCTCGAGCCCGTCGAACGCCAGCAGCTTGGTCGCGCGGCCGACTTCGACGACATTGCCGTCGGGGTCGAGCGCATGGATCGGGTCGTTGACGTCGATCTTGCCCGACTGGACGCGGCCGGTCAGCACGCGGCCCATGAAGTTGTCGCGGTCGAGCAGCGTCGCGAGGAAGCTGAACGGCGCTTCGGTGTCGAGCCCGGGGGCGGGCACGTGGTCGACGATCAGCTTGAACAGCGGCTCGAGATTGCCTTCGCGCGCATGCTCGTCCTCGCTTGCATAGCCGTCGCGGCCCGAGGCCCACAGGCTGGGGAAGTCGAGCTGGTCGTCATTTGCATCGAGATTGGCGAAGAGATCGAACACTTCGTCGAGCACTTCCTGCGGGCGCGCATCGCCGCGGTCGATCTTGTTGACCACGACGATCGGGCGCAGGCCCAGCGCAAGCGCCTTGCCGGTGACGAACTTGGTCTGCGGCATGGGGCCTTCGGCGCTGTCGACCAGCAGGATGACGCCATCGACCATCGACAGGATGCGTTCGACCTCGGCGCCGAAGTCAGCGTGGCCCGGCGTGTCGACGATGTTGATGCGGGTGCCGTTCCATTCGACGCTGGTGCACTTGGCGAGAATGGTGATCCCGCGTTCTTTTTCCAGATCGTTCGAATCCATCGCGCGTTCTTCGACGCGCTGGTTGTCGCGGAAGGTGCCCGATTGGCGGAAGAGCTGGTCGACAAGAGTGGTCTTGCCGTGGTCGACGTGGGCGATGATCGCCACGTTGCGCAGGTCGCGGGACATGGATTGTGCTTTCTATTGGCGTGCCGTAGCGTCAACGCATGGTGGGCACGAGACGTTTCGGGCGCGCCCCTAGCCGAGTTGCTGCATTGCGACAAGATGTTGTGGTGTAACGTCAAAGTCACAGTCGCCGGATGAGCTATCATCGCCGCCGCTAAATGCTTGAGAGGCTGGGCAAGTCTGGTAATCGGCCGCAGCTTGCGTGATTTTGGGGACTGCGCAGCAGACCAAAAATACGTCTTGAGAGAAGAGGACCATTCATGAAATTCAATGCTTTCGGCCGTTCCGCGTCCGTTCGTACCGCCCTGATGGCAGGTGCTGCCGCCATGGTGCTGCCCGCTGCAGCGCAGGCGCAGGATGCCGAAGACGAAGCCGATGACAGCGCCGTTGCCGCACCGGCCAACAGCAATGTCATCATCGTTACCGCCACCAAGCGCGAACAGACGCTGCAGGAAACGCCCGTCGCCGTCAGCGTGACCAGCTCGGAAGCGATCGAGCAGGCCCAGATCCGCGACGTCGCCGACCTTGCCACGCTGGTTCCCTCGCTGCGCGTCAGCCAGAACCAGAGCTCGTTTGCCACCAGCTATTCGGTCCGCGGGTTCGGCACCGACGGCAACAACATCGGTCTCGAACCGTCGGTCGCGATGTTCGTCGACGGCGTCTATCGCAGCCGCGCGGTATCGCAGATCTCCGACCTGCCCGACATCCAGCGTGTCGAGGTCCTGCGCGGCCCGCAGTCGACCCTGTTCGGCAAGAACGCCAGCGCCGGCGTGATCTCGATCGTCACCAAGGAACCGCAGTTCGACTTCGGCGGCATGGTCGAAGCCAGCTACGGCAATTACGACGCGATGGTCGTCAAGGGCTTCGTCACCGGTCCGATCAGCGATTCCTTCGCGTTCAGCGTGGGCGGCGGCATCAACAAGCGTGACGGCTTCCTGACCAACGGCGCCAATGGCGACGACATCAACGACCGCGATCGCTGGTTCACCCGCGGCCAGCTGCTGTTCGACAACGGCGGCCCGCTGCGTGTCCGCGTGATCGGCGATTACGACAAGATCGAAGAGCGCTGCTGCGGCGTGCTCAACGTGGCGCCCTCGGCCGAAATCGGTGCGATCCAGCTGCTCGGCGGCCAGGTCAACGATTTCCGCAACAACCCCGATGGCGATGTCGTGTTCACCGATGTCGATCCGATCAACAACGTCGAGAACTACGGCATCTCGGGCCAGGTCGATTACGACTTCGGCGCGCTGGGGCTGACCTCGATCACCGCCTATCGCAAGACCCAGCTGGGGGCCGACCAGGACGTCGACTTCACCAGCCTGCCTGCCGTGAGCGGTGCGAACATCGGCGATGCCGACATCGAAACCTTCACCCAGGAACTGCGGATCGCCTCGGATTTCGACGGCCCGTTCAACTTCCTGATCGGCGGTTACTATTTCGACGAGCGCGTCGATACCTCGGACCAGATCGTCTACGGCAGCGCCTTCCGTCCCTACGCCAACCTGCTCCTGCAGGGTGCGACCGGTGGAACGCAGACCGTCGATTCGCTTGAAGCCACGCTGTCGGCGCTCAACGGCACCGATTACACCGGCCAGTTCTTCGCCGAGGGCCAGGGCTTCTTCAACAACATCGTCCAGGACAACGAAGCGTTCTCGATCTTCGGTAATGTCGATTTCGAGATCACCGACCGGCTGGTGCTGACGCTTGGCGCCAACTACACCAAGGACAAGAAGCAGATCGTCACCAATTCGACGAGCACCGATGTGTTCTCGAACATCGACCTGGTGTCCTCGGGCAACCGGGCGATCTTCGCTCAGGGCTTGGCCACGCAGGTCGGCACGCTGCTCGGCCTCGGCCGTCCGGCCAGCCAGACCGAAATCGGCGCCTTCGCTGCGGCCAACCCGGCTGCCTTCGGCCAGGTTTCGGCAGGCGTGCAGGCCTTTGCCGACGCCAACCAGGCGGACCCGTCGGTCAACCCGTTCCTGGCGCTCAATCCGTTCCAGTTCCTGCCGCCGATGCAGAACTGCCCGAACGCGGTCGAGGATTGCTCGACCAATGATGACGACTGGAGCTGGAACGTCCGTCTGGCTTACGAAGTCTCGCCGACGCTCAACGTCTATGCCAGCTGGGCGACCGGCTACAAGGCGCCGAGCTTCAACCTCTCGCGTGACAGCCGTCCGCTGCCGGCCGATTTCGCCGCGCTGCAGGCCCAGGGCCTTGCGGTCACCAACCTGCGTCCGGGCACCCGCTTCGCCAACGCCGAGAATTCGGAAGTCTACGAAGTCGGCATCAAGGGCAATTGGGACCGTGCCGCAGCGAACCTGACCTTCTTCCAGCAGGCGATCGAGGATTTCCAGGCGAACACCTTCACCGGTACGTCGTTCATCCTGTCGAATGCGGGCAAGCAGGAAACCTTCGGGATCGAATTCGACGGCCAGGTCTACGCCAGCGACGCGCTGACGCTGAGCGTGGCGATGACCTATCTCGATGCACAGTACGACAGCTTCGTCGCTTCGCCGGTGGGCGATCTGACGGGCGAACCGGTTGCCGGCGTACCCGAACTGTCGGCCGTGTTCGGCGCGCAGTACAATCAGGAAATCAACTCGCGCGGTGACCGGGTCATCCTGCGGGGCGACTTCTCCTATGCATCGCCGGTGCAGGTCGTGGATGGCCTGACCAACTACATCGTGATCGATCCCGTCACCGGTGAACGCGACTTCGGTCCGGCGCGTGCCGCGGCCGCTGCGTACAAGCGCGAGGTCAACAGCCTCAACGCATCGTTCACCTATGCCTTCGACATGGGTCTGGAACTGACCGTGTGGGGCCGCAACCTGCTCGACGACCGTTACCTGACCACGGTCTTCCCGGCAGTGGCACAGGGCAGAGCGATCTCGGGTTACCCGAACCAGCCGCGCACCTACGGTGTGGCAGCCCGCTTCCGCTTCTAAGCGAAGCCGGTAATCGAACAGGGGAAGGGGGCCTGCGGGCCCCCTTTTCTTTTGCCCGAGGCGGATTACGCAGCGCTGGTCCGTAAGTGCCGATTGCCATTCGCCGGGATAGAAGCAACGCAGGGTGCCCACTCGGCCTTGCGGCCGATCTCCAGCTTCAGGCTGCTGTCGCGGAATGGCGTAAGAGAGGCCGGCCGTTTTGATGCCGGGGCGGTGGGGCCTGCCCCGCCGCGCAACCCGCCGCGAAGCCCCGAGTTAGAGCGTCCGCAGCGCCTGCGCGGGCTTGGCGCGCAGCAGGGGCAGCGAGGCGCCCAGCGCGAAGGCCAGTACAGTGACGATGCCAAGGCCCAGGACGGCCAGCACCACCCCCCAGTCGGGCAGCCAGTCGAATTCGAACAGCTGCGTGATGACCAGCCATGCAGCGAGGCTGCCGATACCCAGCGCGACCAGCGCCAGCGCCCCGGCCAGCGCGACATATTCAATCAGCTGCATCGCGAGGATCTGGCGGCGGTCCGCGCCGAGCACGCGCAACACCACCGTGTCGTAGGTCCGCGCGGCGCGCGCCGCAGCTATTGCGCCGAGCAGCACGGCAAGCCCTGCCAGCACCGCGACGCTGGCCGCCGCCAATGTGGCGAGGCCGACCTGTTCGAGGATCGTACGGGCCTGTTCGAGCACGCCGCCCACCTCGATCACCGAAGTGGAGGGCAGGGCGGCCACCAGCGACTGGAGCAGCGGACCGGTCGGCGTTCCCGCGCTCAGCTGGATGGTGGCGGCCAGATTGTGCGGGGCATCGCGCAGCGCGTTGGGGCTCAGCACGAAGACGTAATTGAAGCCGAGGCTTTCCCAGTCGATCCGGCGGAGATTGGCGACGCGCACGGTGCGTTCCACGCCCAGCACGCCGAAGGTCATCAGATCGCCGATTTCCAGGCCTGCGGCCTGCGCGAAATCCTCGTCGAGGGACACCAGCGGTTCGCCTTCGTACATCGGTCCCCACCAGCTGCCGGCGGTCAGTTCGTTTCCGTCGGGCAGAGCGTCGGCATAGGTCAGCCCGCGTTCGCCGCGCAGCGCCCAGGCGCCATCGGGGATCTCCTCGAGCTCGGCCGTGCGGGTCATCGCCGTGTCATCGCCGAAGGCCAGTACCGAGCCGCGCAGGGCGGGCACGGTGCGCCAGCTGGCATCGGGGTCGGCTTCGCGCACCAGCGTCTCGAACTCGGTCACCTGGTCGCGCGGAATGTCGAGCACGAAGTAATCGGGCGCGCGGTCGGGCACACGCTTGGCGATATTGCCGTCGATCGCGGTCTGCACCGCGGCGAGCAGGACGAAGGCGGCCAGCCCGAAACCCAGCGCGGTCACCAATGCGCCGGTCGAACTGCCCGGTCGGTGGAGGTTGGCCAGCGCATTGCGCGCAATCGGGCTGCGCGGGCGCGGGATGGCTCCCGCCAGCTTGCGGATGCCGAGGCCGATCAGCGCAAGCAGTCCCAGTACTGCGGCTGCACCGGCGAGGAAGCCGGCAGACAGCAGGGGATTGCTGGATGTCAGCAGGGCCAGCGCGATAATCGCGGCCAGCCCGCCGCCGACCAGCACCAGCGCCTTGGGATCGCGCGCCAGCGGGGCCACGCGCGAACGCATCAGCGCCATGGCCGGAAACTGCCGCGCGCGCAGCAGGGCCGGGGCAGCGAACACCAGTGCCACCAGCATGCCGTAAGCCAGCGCAAGCAGGATCGCCCCCGGATCGATCACCACGCTGCTCGACACGGGCAGCAGGCCCTGCAGCGCGGTAGCGAGGAGCGGGACGAGCGCGACCCCGACCACGATCCCCGCCAGGCTTCCGGCCAGCGAGGCGGCGACGATCTGCAAGGCATAGATGCGGGCGATGTCGCTGCTCGATGCGCCGAGGATCTTCAGCGTGGCAATGCCCTGCCGCCGGGCGTCGAGATAGGAGGTCACGCCGCCGCCGATGCCGATCCCGGCAATGACCAGCGCGGCGAGCCCGACCAGCGTGAGGAATTCGCTCATCCGGTCGACGAAACGGTCAGTGCCCGGCGCGGCGCGGTCGGCGGTGTCGATGTCGAAACCGGCTTCGGGGAAGCGGTTTTCGAGCTGTTCCTCGACGGCTTCGAGATTGCGGCCTTGGTCGAACCGGACGCGGGTCTTCGACTGGTACATCGAACCGGGCGCAATCAGCCCCGCACGCATCGGCAGGTCTTCGGCCACGATGACCGTCGGGCCGAGCTGGAAACCTTCGCCAAGGCGATCGGGTTCGGTCTCGATAATACCGCCCACGCGCAGCGTCTCGGTGCCGATCGCGATCGCCGCGCCGGGGGCGACGCCCAGCCGGTCGGCGGCGCCCTGCGACAGCCATGCCTGACCCGCGGGAGGCGCGCCGACCGAGCGGCCGTCGGTTAGCGTCAGTTCGCCATAGAGCGGATAGGCACTGTCGATGGCCTTGAGTTCGATCGGGGCGGCCTTGTCGTCGAACCGCGCCATTGCCTGCAGGCGCGTGCCGGCAGAAACATCGCCCAGTTCCTCCAGCGCGCCGCGTTCATCGGGGGACAGCCCCCGCTGCCACAGTTCGATCTGCAGATCGCCGCCGAGATATTCGCGGCCGTTGGCCTCGATCTCGCCTTCGATCGCCGCGGTCAGCGAACCAATGGCAGCAAGCGCGCCCGTGCCAAGGAACAGGCACACCAGCAGCAGCCGTAGCCCCTTGAACCGGGCATTGAGGTCGCGCCGCGCAATGCGCCATGCAGTCGCCCAGCTCATGCGGCAGTGTCGCTCGCAATGCGTCCATCGGCAAGCGTGAGCACGCGTTCGCAATGCTGTGCCAGTTCGGGGTCATGCGTGATGACCAGCAGCGTGGCGCCGGTTTCGGCGCGGCGCGCGAACAGCAGTTCGACAATCTCGTGCCCGGTCGCGGCATCGAGATTGCCGGTGGGTTCGTCGGCGAAAATCAGGTCGGGGCGGGCGGCGATGGCACGCGCAATGGCGACCCGCTGCTGTTCGCCGCCCGAAAGCTGCTGCGGATAATGGTCGAGCCGGTGGCCGAGGCCGACCGCTTCCAGTTCGCTGCGCGCGCGGACCTGCGCGTCGTCTGCGCCGGCGAGTTCCATCGGCGTGGCGACATTTTCGAGTGCGGTCATCGTCGGCAGCAGGTGGAAGGCCTGCAGCACGATCCCGATCCGCCCGCGCCGGGCATGCGCCAGCGCATCTTCGTCCATCGTCGCGAAATCGGCACCGGCCACCTGCAAGCTGCCGCCGCTGGCGCGCTCGAGACCCGACAGTACGGCCATCAGCGAGCTTTTGCCCGAGCCCGAGGGGCCGAGAAGCGCCACGGTCGATCCGCGGGCGATGTCCAGATCGATACCGCGCAGGATATCGACCGGCGCTTCGCGCGTGCCGAGTGAAAGGGTGAGGTTGCGGGCGGAAATCGCGGGTTGAGAGTTGGTCACAGTGCTGCGATGGCAGGCAGCCCAAGGTTGCACAAGGAAACTCGCCGATGGGAATACGGCATTTATCGATAACGGTAATCGGTCTTTCGCTGGCTGCATGCGGGGGCGGTGCCGAAGATGCGGTGGTGCCGGCGGAAGCGCAGGAGCAGACGGTTGCCGCTGCCGAGCAGGAAGTCGCCGGGCCCGAGCGCCGTATCCTCGCGTTCGGGGACAGCCTCTTTGCCGGTTACGGGCTGGACGAGCAGCAGGGATACCCCGAACAGCTCGAGGATACGCTCCGCGCACGCGGCACAAATGCGCGCGTGATCGATGCCGGCGTATCGGGCGATACCAGTGCCGCGGGTCGCCAACGGTTGGCGTTCACGCTCGACGCGCAGGATACGCCGCCCGATCTGGTCATTCTCGAACTGGGCGGCAACGACATGCTGCGCGGTATCCAACCCGACCAGACGCGCGCGAATTTCTCAGCCATGCTCGAGGAATTGCGCGCGCGGCAGATACCGGTGCTGCTGATGGGCATGCGCGCGCCGCCCAATTACGGGACCGAATACCAGCAGCAGTTCGATGCCCTCTATGCCGATCTCGCGCAGGAATACGGCACCGCGCTGGTGCCGTTCTGGCTCGAGAGCATCTATCAGGATCCCGCCCTGTTCCTCGATGATCGCATCCATCCGACCGCCGCGGGCATCGCCGCGCTGGTCGAAGATACGGTGGACGATGTGGAACGGGTTCTGCCGCAGGAGTAGCGCGGCCCGCCCGCAGGCGCGCGTCAGACGCGTTCGACGCCGCCTGCGTCGACCCGCCATACCGCCGCATCCGCCGCAATGCTGCTGAAGGGGGCCATCTCGGTTCCGGTCATCCAGACCTGCGCGCCGCTGGTGCGCAACTGGTCGAACAGCGCGGCACGGCGCACCGGATCGAGATGCGCCGCAACCTCGTCGAGCAGCAGCAGGCTGGCGCGACCTTCCGCGGCCAGCGCGGCATGCGCCAGCGTCATCGCGACCAGCATCGCCTTTTGTTCGCCGGTCGAGCTTTGCGCGGCAGGCACGCGCTTGGCCGCATGGATGACATCGAGCTCGTCGCGATGCGGCCCCGCCAGCGTGCGCTGCGCCGCACGGTCGCGCCTGCGATTGTCGAACAGCGCCTGAGACAGGCCATCGGCATGCGCCGGAGCGCCCGGGGCATATGTCAGGGCCGGCCGGGCGAAGGGCTCGGCAGGCATGGTGGCGAGCCGCACGGCCAGCGTGTCGACCAATGTGGCGCGGCCCTGCATCAGCGCGGCGCCATGCTGGACCATCTGCGCTTCGACCGCATCGAGCCAGGCACTTTCGGGTTCGCGCAGGTCGGACAGCAGGCGATTGCGTTCGCGCAGCGCGGCGTCGTAGCGCGCGGCATGGCTGGCATGCGCAGGGTCGAGCGCAAGTGCGAGCCGGTCCATGTACCGGCGACGATCGCCAGCAGGGCCAGTGAAGATCCCGTCCATCGCCGGCGTGAGCCACGTTACTGCCATCCATTCGCCAAGGCCGGTGGCACTGCTGTCGGCGCCGTTGATCCGCACCCGGCGCCGCGCGGGCAGGGGGCTGTCGGTGTAGGTCGCCAGCCGGACGGCCTCATCCTGCTGCTGGCGCAGGCTGGCCCCGATCCCGAAACCGGTCTCGCCGCCGCTGCGCACCAGATCGGCCAGCGCCGCGCGGCGCAGCCCGCGCCCTGGCGCAAGCAGCGACAGCGCTTCGAGAATATTGGTCTTTCCTGCGCCGTTTTCACCAACCAGCAGGTTGAACTGCGTGGTCGCTTCCAGCTCGGTCGCGGCATGATTGCGGAAGTCGGTAAGGGAGATGCGATCGAGCGCCATGGGTCGCCAGCGCGATAGCGCGCCCTTCGTTCCGCCGCCACTCGAAACGGTAGATTCCAACAGTTGGTAAAAATCACCAACCTTTCGGATTGATGAACGGCGGTCAACGCGAGCGTTCAGGCAAAAACGCCGGATTCCTGCGCTTCTTGAAGTTTGGCACACCCGTTGCAAAGCATGGGGCAACCCGGATGACCGGGGGGAAACAAACCAAGGTTCAAGGAGATTACCCAATGTCCATTCTCGAAAACGCCAGCAGCCGCGCTCTCGCCGCCGTCTTCGCTTTCGGCGTGTCCGCCATGTTCATGGCCGCCGCCATCGTCCCCGCCAGCCCCGCCGGCCTGATCGCCTGATCACCCCGCGCATAACTTGAACGGAAAGGAACCAGACATGTTCAACTCGGACAACAGCAGAAAGCTCTTCGCAGCGGCGTTCTCGCTCGCGATTTCGGCGGCCTTCTTCGCCACCGCCATCATCCCCGCCTCGCCCAATGGTCTGATCGCATGAGCAAGCTCGAATTCCGCGAAGACGACCACGCCGTCCGCCCCGCCAAGAGCTTCGCGCTCGATCGCCGCAACGGCAAGCTGATGGGGGTTTGCTCCGGCATCGCCCGCTACTTCGGTATCGATGCCACTTGGGTCCGGATCGGCTTCGTCGCAGGAACGCTGCTGGGCTTTGGCAGCTTCATCCTGATCTACCTCGCGATCGGACTGATCGCAGACTGACCACGGCCTTCGCGCTGACCGTCCCGGTTTTCGTGCCGGTCGTGGCTCACATCGAGAGAAACCGGGAGGGGCCAAGCGGCCCCTCTTGTGCATCCGGCTTCGGCAGACATCACATTGCCGATATACCGCCGTCGAGCTTGATCTCCGCCCCGGTCATGAACCGGCTTTCATCGCTGGCCAGATAGACCACCGCATTGGCGATATCGTTGGGCTCGCCGACGAACTTCAGCGGGATCTGCCGCGCCAGCTTGTCCATCAGAACGCCCTTGTCGATATTGTGGTTCTTCGCCGTCCCGTCGAGGATGGGCGTGTCGACGAAGGTCGGGTGGACCGAATTGCAGCGGATCTGCATGTTGTTCTTCGCGCAATGCAGCGCGATCGACTTGCTCAGCATCCAGACCGAGGCCTTGCTGGCGTTGTAGGCCGGCATGGTGTCGCTGGCGATCAGCCCGGCGATGCTGGAGATGTTGACGATCGAACCCGGCGCATGTTCGCGCATCAGCGGCAGCGCCTTCTGGCAGCCGTGGAAGATCGAATCGACATTGATCGAGAAACAGCGCTTCCAGTCGTCGAAATCGCAGGTTTCGATATTGCCCGCCACGCCGATGCCCGCGTTGTTGACCAGGACATTCAGCCCGCCGAGATTGTCGCGCGCGGCATCGACCGCGGCTTCCCAGGCGGCCGGATCGGTCACGTCATGGGCGATCGAGAAGGCCGTGCCGGCGCCGATCGCGTCGTTAATCAGCTGCGCGGTTTCAGCTGCGCCTTCGCCGTTGATGTCGGTGCACAGCACCCGGGCGCCTTCCTCGGCCAGCCGCGTCGCATGCGCGCGTCCCAGTCCCTGCGCCGCGCCCGTAACGAGGGCCAGCTTGCCCGCACACCGTCCTGCCATGTCTCACTCTCCTGCCAGTATGTTCTGTCCCAGCAGCAAGAGCATGCGCACGTCGATCCCGCAACCATCGGCACGCTTGGCGTCGATAAAGCTGCGGATGTCGGCCAGCGGCACGCGGTGGACGGTAATGTTCTCCTCGCCCACGCCGCCGCCTGCTCCCACCTTGGCGAGATCGCGCGCGCGGACCAGCGTGAAGCTTTCGCTGACCATGCCGGGCGACGACCAGAAGCAGCCGAGGTCTTCGAGCACCGCGGCGCGGTAGCCGGTCTCTTCCTCGAGCTCGCGCCCGGCGGCGACGAGCGGATCCTCATCGCCGCGCCCGTCCTCGTCGCCGATCAGCCCCGCGGGGAGTTCGAGACAATACTGGCCCAGCGGCACCCTGTACTGCTCGACCAGCAGCACATGGTCATCGTCGTCGACGGCGAGGATCACTGCAGCGCGGATATTGCGCGGGCGCCCGACATATTCCCAGCGGCCGCGCGTCTTGGCGGTGATGTAATCGCCCTGCCAGACGATCCGCTCGTCGGCATCGTGGTCGGGGACGGGCACGATCAGACCTCGATCAGGCGATCGGGCAGTTCGTTCTCGTCATCCTCGGCGCGGGGGAAATGCTCGGACAGGACCTTGCCCACGTCGCGGACGCCCGCGGCGAGGCCCAGGGCGATATGGCCCTGCTTGATCTCCGCCAGCATGTCCGCCATCGCCTCGCCCCAGACCTCGGGGGGGACGATTTCGGCGATCGGCTGATCGGCGACGATTTCCGCGCGGTGCTCACGCATCGACAGATACAGCAGCACGCCGGTGCGGCCATGCGTGCGGCGTTCCGCGCCGACCTTGAAATGCTTGATCGCGCGGGCATGCGCACGTGCGGTCTTCACCGGGCCCGGCGTTAGCGCAAAGCGCAGCGGATCCCAGCTCAGCAACAGCCAGCCGGCCACAAAAGCCACGAGACCGAGCGCAATGGTCATGCTGGCGAGTTCGCCGGTGGTCCACACATGCGACCAGCCGCCCACCAGCGCATCCCACAGGTCCATGAAGGGCTGCGGCAGGACCGCGAACAGGCTCATGGCGGAGAATGCCAGCGCCGCGGCCCAGACCAGCACGACATCGTCATACGCATCGCTTCGGTCGGCCAGCACGGTAACGATCTCGCCGCTGGTGGTGAGCTCGGCCTCGGCGACCGCATTCGAAACGATCTCGTGATCGGATTGCGAGAGATATCCCATTACCACCCCCCGGAGGCGCCGCCGCCCCCGAAACTGCCACCGCCGCCGGAAAAGCCGCCGAAGCCGCCGCCGCCACCACCGAAGCCGCCACCGCCGCCCCAGTCATCGCCGCCGACACCGCGCGCGATCGCCTTGCCGGCTTCCCACAGGATGATGTCGCCAACGACCCCGCCGACACCGCCGCGGCGATAGCGCCGCCGCCGGCCGCCGCTGAACATCGGCAGGATGAAAAAGAAGAATATGAAGCCCAGCCAGATCAGCGCGCCGATGGGGAAGCCGCCCTCGTTCTCCCGCGCGGCAGTGCGTTCCTGCGCGACGCGGGCCGCCTCTTCGGGGGGAAGTTCGAGCTGGGTGACGATCTCGTCGGCCGCCCAGGCGATCCCGCCCGAATAGTCGCCCTGCCGGAAATAGGGCTTCATGCCTTCGACATATTCGAAGGCGAGCCCGTCGGGAATGACGCCTTCGAGGCCATAGCCGACCTCGATGCGCATCTTGCGTTCGTTCGGCGCGACGATGAGCAGTATGCCATCGTTGCGCTCCGCATCGCCCAGCGCCCATTCGCGGCCCAGCCGATAGCCATAGTCCGAGATATCGTAGCCCTGCAGGTCGGGGATGGTGGCGATCACGAACTGGCGCTGGTTGTTTTCCTCGAACTGGTCGAGCTTCTGCGTCAGCGCCGCTTCGGTCGCGTCGTCGATGATGTTGGCGGCATCGACCACCGGCGCGGTGCCCCGCTCGGGGAAGTCCTGCGCGGCGGCGGGCAGGGCCAGGCCCAGCGCCGCCACCAGCGTCAGCATCGATTTCATCAGCAGGCGCATGTCAGCGCCCCTCAATTGGCCGCATCGTCATCCCCGCGCATGTTCAGCGTCGGCGCAACCTCGGCGCCTTCGGTCACTGCCGCATAGGGCACCATCGGTTCGGCGCCGTGGATGATGTTGGCACCGATCGTATCGGGGAAGGTGCGGATGGTCGTGTTATACTGGCGCACCGCCTCGTTGTAGTCGCGGATCGCCACGCGGATGCGGTTTTCCTGCCCTTCGATCTGCGTCATGAAGCGGCCGAAGTTTTCCTGGCTGCGCAGTTCGGGATAGGCTTCGACATTGGCCATCAGCCGCGACAGTGCGCCGCCGAAGGTGTTCTGTGCTTCCTGGTACTGTGCCATCTTGTCCGCATCGCCGAGATCATCACCGTCGAGCTGGATTTCCGGACGCGTGGCCGAGGCGCGCGCCTGAATCACCGATTCCAGCGTTTCGCGTTCCTGTTCGGCCGAGCTCATCACGATCTGTTCGAGATTGGGCACCAAATTGGCGCGTTCCTGAAACGCGGCTTCGACATCGGCCCACTTGGCCTTGGCCGTCTCTTCGGCCGCTGGCACCGAGTTAATTCCGCACGCCGACAGGACGAGGGCGGCGGCAGCAACGATGGAGGTGCGAAAGGCAACCAGGCGGTTCATGGAACATCCCTTTTGTGATAAGTGTGTCTTGTCCAGATAGCACACCTTGGCCGCCATACAAGATTAACGCGGACTTTTCGCCGATCCTGTTTAAAGCGCAGACAGCGGCGTGTTTCAGCATGAAGGCGCCTGCGACCAGACAACCCTTTGGCGGAAAAATCAGGGGAAATGCATGTTCAAGGAATTCAAGGCCTTCATCGCGAAGGGCAATGTCATCGATCTCGCGGTGGCAGTAATCATCGCGGGCGCATTCGGCGCCATCGTCAGTTCGCTGACCGATGATATCATCATGCCGGTGATCGGCGCGATTTTCGGCGGGGCCGATTTCTCGAGCTATTTCATCTTGCTGAGCACGCCCGAAGGCTATGATGGGTCGCTAACCGACTATGCCGCGCTGAAGGAAGCGGGAGCCGCCATGATCGGCTATGGCGCATTCGTCACCGCGATCATCAATTTCGTGATCCTCGCCTTCATCATCTTCCTCTTGGTCCGCTATGCCAAGAAGGTCATGGCCGAATTCGAGGAAAAGAAGGCGGCTGCCGCGCCCGCGGGGCCGACCGAAATCGAGCTGCTGACCGAAATTCGCGACGCGCTGAAGAAATAGGCCGGTCGGCCAGGCGCCCGTATACACTTCACATTAAGCGGGCAGGGCCTATATGGGTCCTGCCCGTTTCGGCGGGCTATGGCGATAAATGGCGCTGTGCAATAGGTACAACGGACCCGGGGGCAGTACCCGGCGGCTCCACCACAAACCGCTTCAAGGGCGGGTTATGACGGGGCCGAACTAGGATCGACGTGTGCTGAAAGACAGTGTTTTTGCTCGGGCTGAGTATCCCGTAAAAATGTTCACAACACACAAGTGCCAACGATAACGAAGCACTCGCTCTCGCAGCGTAATTTGACGGCCTAACGGCCTGAATTTACAAAGCTAAAGCGCGGTTGGACCCACCGGGCAACAGAAGCGGATTCCGGGGCTCCGGGGGTAGCTAGCAACAGAAACCCCCACCTTAGCCTTATCGAATTGTGCGATTGCGCGCTTGGCGCGGCTCAAGGCTGCAGGCCGGCTTTCTCTGCCGTGTCCGCGCCGGCTTCGCGTGCCTCGCGTTCGTAACGCAGCGCGTCGAGGATCTTGGCGCCGCCGAGAAAGACCGCACCAGCGGTTGCTGCAAACAGCAGGTAACCGCCGACACCGGGGTATTGAACCGTGTAGTGCGCGCCGCGAGTCATGGCGCCGAGGGCAAGCGCAAAGATGATCAGATACGCTTCGAAGCGCGTCTTGATCACGAACAGCCGTTTTACCCTCGTCAGCGAAATCGTCCGGTCTCCACGGTTAATCCCTAGGAACTGCAATTCCCGTGCCAGCGTCGCGTTCCCGCGACTCGCTATGGTTAATGCGTCATTGAGTGTAAGACCCGCCGACGCGGCGGTCCAGAGGTGGACGACAGAACCGGGTCAGGCGAGCTTATCTAGCGAGAGCACCGCGAGCAGCGCCTCGCGCGCTTCGATCACGGTCTTGGCCAGCTTTTCCGATCCGATTTCTTCCGGTTCGATCCGTTCGGGCCAGGCCTGGGCGATGACCGATTCGATGCGCTGCGCCTTGGCTTCGTCGAGCAGGAACCGAGCGTCGACCGTGGCGGGATCGGCCACCACCCGCAGCCGCAGGCATGCGGGCCCGCCGCCATTGGCCATCGACTGGCGGACATCGACGGGGATTACCTGCCGGATCGGTCCGTTCGAGGCGAGCATCCGTTCGCACCATGCCCAGACGCTGGCGCTCTCCTGGCATTCGCTTGGGACGACTAAGGCCATCTCTCCGCTCGGCAGGCTGACCAGCTGCGCGTTGAACAGATAGGTCCGGATCGCTTCCTCGAGCGATACCGCGCTGGCCGGCACTTCGACGACGTGCAGCGCCGGGAAGGCGGCGTGCATCGCTTCATAGGCATCCTTGCGATCGGCAAAGGCCTGTTCATGCGTGAACAACACGGTTTGGTTCGCAACCGCGACGACATCGTTGTGGAACGCGCCCGCCTCGATCGCGGCGGGGTTCTGTTCGATGAAGACGCAGCGCGCAGGATCGAGCCCGTGCTTGCGGGCCACGGCGCGGCTGGCCTGTTCGTGCTGGCGTGCGGGGAAGCGCCCGCCGGGCCGGCCATAGACGAATACCTCCACTCCGGGCTGCCCGTGGCTTTCGCACAGCCGCATGTGGTTGGCCGCGCCCTCGTCGCCGAAACTCGGCGGGACCGCATCGTGCACTGCGAAATGGCGGGTATCGCCGAAGGCAAGCTTCAGCTGCGCCTGCGTATCGCGCCATTCCTGGCCGCGATGCAGCATGGTGACCAGATTGGCCGGGGTCAGGTGACAGCGCCCGTCCGCGGTATCGGGCGGGGGGCTGACCGTTGCGGCATTGGCGGTCCACATCGAACTGGCCGACCAGGCTGCGGCCAGCAGCGCTCGGTCGCTTGTGCCATCCACCGCAAGGTCGTCCAGCAGTGCAAAATTGGGTCGCGGCAGCGGGAGCAGGACGCCCTGCGCGAGCCCGCGTTCCATATTCGCGCGCATCTTCGCCACGCCTTGCAGCGCCGCGGCACGCGGATAGGAAGCGCTGCCCTTGTGGCTCGCGCTGGCGATGTTGCCGAGACTGAGGCCGGCGTAATTGTGGCTCGGCCCGACGATGCCGTCGAAATTGATTTCCCTGAGCATATGCTATCCGTTCGGTTCGAGCGAAGTCGAAGGCCAGCCGCGCCGCCGCGTCCCGACTCCGTTGGACGCGCGCGGCCATGTTCCCGTCAGCGGGCGACGCTCCAGACTTCGTCGCCTTCGCCCACTTCGAGCGTTTGCGCAGCCATCGCGTCGATCGCGATCGATCCGTCGTCCGCGATTTCGCGCATGCCATAGACACTGCGGAAACTCGCCAGCGTGCCGGTGGCAATCAGCGCCCGTTCGCCGATGTCGAGATCGGTATCCGAAACCTTGCCCGGCTGCGCCTTGCGCACGCTGCGCACCTGGCTGGTGCGCGCGGTCATCGTCGGCCCGCCGTCGAAAATGTCGACATAGCCTTCGGCGGCGAAGCCCTCGTTCTCCAGCATCCGCATGGCCGCCCGGCCGGAGGGGTGGGGCACGCCGATCACCTTCTTCGCCTCCTCGTCGAGCATCGCGATATAGACCGGATGCTTGGGCATCAGGTCGGCGATGAACTGGTTGCCGTTGATCGCGTTGAAATAATCGGCTTCCTGGAAGGTCATGCCGAAGAACCTGCCGGCAACGCCGTCCCAGAAGGGCGAGCCGCCGCGGTCGTCGATCACGCCACGCAATTCGGCAATGACGCGATCGGCAAAGCGCGCCCGGTGCATGGCGATGAACAGGTATCGGCTGCGCGCCAGCAGCAGGCCGAACCCGCCAGCACGTTCGGCGGGATGAAGGAACAGCCCGCCGACTTCCGAACAGCCCTCGAGGTCGGTGACGAGGCTGAGCAGTTCGGCGCGCACAGTCCGGTCGAGTTCCTGGCTGTGCTGCGTCAGCGTGGTCATGCGGTAACTGTAGAAGGGCCATTGCTGCCCCACCTGGCTGAACATCTGGCAAGTGCCCCGCACCTGACTAGTCTCGGTGTTTTCCAGCACCAGCGTGAACTGGTCGTCGCCCAGATCGTCATAGGTACGCGCAAAGGCTTCCTCGGCGCGTTCCAGCTTGCGCGTCAGCGCGGTACGGTCGGCGGGGAGGTTGGTGAAACCGCCGCCGGTCAGCTTGGCCATTTCGTAAAGTTGTTCGAGATCGGCGATTTGCGCGGCGCGCAGGCGAAAAGTCACAAAGGGTCTCCGGTCGAAAGCCTGGCCAGGACCAGCGCGGACAGGGCGGCGCGCTCACGCAGGCTGGGGACGATCATGAATTCATCGGGCGAATGGATGGCGCCGCCGCGCACGCCCATCGTATCGACCACGGGCACGCCGGTGGCGGCGATATTGTTGCCGTCGCACACGCCGCCGGTGCTTTTCCAGCCGATCTGCTGGCCCAGTTCGGCGCCGCATGTCTTGACGAGATCGAACAGTTTCTGCGCCTTGGCATCGACGGGTTTGGGCGGGCGCGTCACGCCGCCGTGGCGATGGATGGCAACCTCGCGTTCGCTGCGGATCGCATCGAGGATCGCGTCGAGCTGGCCGTCGAAGCGGTTCATCGCATCGGTCGATTGGGGGCGGATGTTGAAGCGCAGGATCGCCAGGTCGGGCACCACGTTGTTCGCACTGCCGCCTTCGATCTTGGCCGGGTTGACCGTGATGTCCCCGGCCTCGAGCGCCTTGATCCGCAGCACGAGGTCGCTGGCGGCGACGATGGCATTGCGGCCGTCATGCGGATTGCGCCCCGCATGCGCCGACTTGCCGGTGATCGTGATCGAATAATTGCCCGTCCCGCCGCGCGCATGCGCCAGCGTGCCGTCTGGCAGCGCGCTGGGTTCGTAGGTCAGCGCGGCATATTTGCCGCGCGCCAGTTCCTCGATCAGCGTACGGCTGGCAAGACTGCCGGTTTCCTCGTCCGAATTGATCATCACGTCGTATCCCACGCGCGACGCGCCTGCCATCGTTTCGAAGGTCTGCAGCGCGTGGAGGATGACATTCAGCCCGCCTTTCATATCGGCAGTGCCGGGCCCGTTGATCGTCTCGTCGTCGAGCCAGCTGACCTGCTGGAAAGGATGATCCTCGGGGAAGACGGTATCCATGTGCCCCGTCAGCACGAAGCGCCGCTTCGCTTCCGGACGCACGCGCAGCACCATGTGCCTGCCATGCGGCTTCTCGAACTCGCGGCCCTCGGGCGAGATCGCGGTGACCGTGGCGGGTTCGATCAGATCGACGTCGCCGGGCAGGGTGCTGAAGGCATCGGCGAGGATCCCCGCCATCCGGTCCAGCCCGGCGATATTGCCGGTGCCCGTGTTGATTGCCGCCCAGTCCTGCACCTCGCGCAGCATCGTGTCGCCATCGATTGCGTCGAGCAGCGCTTGGGAGGCGGTATCCAGTTTCATGTGCAACGTCCTTAATCCTGCCTTGGCCCGAGTCCAGCCCGTGCCTTGCATTGATCAACGGCTGGCGGCATAGACCGTGCCACTCCTCCCCGGGTACGACATCGCCGTTCTACTACTGCTCGAGGAGTTCCATGACCGAATTTGTCACGCGCGCCGGAATCGAAGCCGATCCGCAGCTTGCCGCTTTTATCGAAACCGACGTGCTCGGGCCCCTCGGCCGCGACGTCGATGCCTTCTGGAAAGGTTTTGCCGACCTCCTGGGCAGGTTCGGTCCGCGCAACGCGGACCTGCTGGCCAAGCGCGAGGATCTGCAGGCGAAGATCGATGCCTGGCACACCGAACGGGCTGGGCAGCCGCATGAAGCGGATGCCTATCGCACCTTTCTGGAAGACATCGGCTATCTCGTCCCCGAACCGGGCGAGTTCACCATCGGGACCGAGAATGTCGATCCCGAGATCGCGACCATGGCCGGCCCCCAGCTGGTGGTGCCCATCCTCAACGCACGCTTCCTGCTCAACGCCGCCAATGCCCGCTGGGGCAGCCTCTACGACGCGCTTTACGGCACCGATGCGCTCGACGCGCCCGCCGCACGGCCGGGCGGGTATGACGAGGAGCGCGGCGCCGCGGTCATCGCCGAGGCGCGCAAGCTGCTCGACGAGATCCTCCCGCTCGCATCGGGAAGCTGGAAGGATCTCGACAGCCTCGACACCCTCGAACTGGCCGATCCTTCGCAGCAGGTCGGGCAGACCGACAAGGGCCCGCTGTTCCGCCACAACGGCCTGCATATCGAGATCGTCGTCGATCCGGACAGCCAGGTTGGCAAGACCGACCGGCTGGGTATCGCCGATGTCAATTTCGAGGCCGCGCTGACCACCATCGCCGATTGCGAGGATTCGGTCGCGGCGGTCGATGCCGAGGACAAGCTCACCGCCTATCGCAACTGGCTCGGGGTGATCCGCGGCGATCTGGAGGAAAGCTTCGAGAAGGGCGGCAAGACGCTCACTCGCAAGCTGGTGGGTGACAAGACCTACACCGGCAGCGACGGCGGCGAACACTGCCTGCCCGGACGCAGCCTGATGTTCGTGCGCAATGTCGGCCATCTGATGACCAACCCGGCGATGCGCTGGGACGGCAAGGAAATCCCAGAGGGGATCCTCGATGCGGTGGTCACCTCGGCGATCGGCGCGCAGGATGTCGCCGGACTGGGGAAGTACGGCAATTCGCGCTGCGGCAGCATCTATATCGTGAAGCCCAAGATGCACGGGCCCGAGGAATGCGCTTTCACCAACGACCTGTTCGACGCGGTCGAAGATTTGCTCGGCCTGCCGCGCCACACGATCAAGGTCGGGGTGATGGACGAGGAACGGCGCACATCGGCCAATCTTGCCGCCTGCATCCATGCGGTGAAGGACCGCATCGTCTTCATCAACACCGGTTTCCTCGACCGCACGGGGGACGAGATTCACACCTCGATGCGTGCCGGTCCGATGATGCGCAAGGGCGAGATGAAGAACTCGGCCTGGCTCAAAGCGTACGAGGCGCGCAATGTCGGCATCGGCCTCGCGCATGGCCTGTCGGGGCGCGCGCAGATCGGCAAGGGCATGTGGGCGGCGCCCGACCTGATGGGACAGATGATGATCGACAAGATCGGCCATCTTCGCGCCGGGGCGAACACCGCTTGGGTGCCGAGCCCGACCGCCGCGACGCTGCACGCGATCCATTATCACCGCGAGGACGTGTTCGAGATCCAGAAGGGCCTGCCCGATGCGGCGAAGCTCGACGAATTGCTTGCCATTCCGCTGGCCGACGGCACCAACTGGTCGGAGGACGAGATCCGCGAGGAGCTCGACAACAATTGCCAGGGCCTGCTTGGCTATGTCGTGCGCTGGATCGATGCCGGTGTCGGTTGCTCCAAGGTCCCCGACATCAACGATGTCGGCCTGATGGAAGACCGCGCAACGCTGCGCATTTCCAGCCAGCATATCGCCAACTGGTTGCTCCACGGCGTCATCAGCGAAGAACAGGTGATGGACAGCCTGCGCCGCATGGCCGCCAAGGTCGACGAGCAGAACGCGGGCGATCCCTTCTACCAGCCGCTGCTCGAGAACGAGGACGGCGCGGCATTCAGCGCGGCGAAGGACCTCATTTTCAAGGGTGTCGAACAGCCCAGCGGCTACACCGAACCGCTGCTGCACGCCTGGCGGCGCAAGAAGAAGGCGCAGGGCTGACCACAGCCAGTCGCGATCGAAGGAAAAGCCCCGCCGACCAGCGGGGCTTTTTCGTTGAGCCTCACCCTTCTGCGGTGAGCGCGCGCGCGAGGGTCACGAATTCGCCGACCGTCACCGTCTCGGCGCGGCGCTGCGGGTCGATGCCGATCGCCTCCAGCGCGGCAACCGCACCGGGCACGCCCTTGAGGCTTTGGCGCAGCATCTTGCGGCGCTGGCCGAAGGCGGCTTCGGTCAGCCGTTCGAGCAGCCGGGCGTCGACCCCTTCGGGCATCTCCGCGGGTTCGACATGAACAATTGCGCTCATCACCTTGGGGGGCGGGGTAAAGGCGCTGCGGTGGACCTTCATCGCCAGCTTCGCGCGGCTGCGCCACTGCGCCAGCACTGCAAGCCGGCCATAGGCCGAGCCGCCGGGCTGCGCGACGATGCGCTGGGCGACTTCCTGCTGGAACATCAGCGTCAGGCTGGTCCACAGCGGCGGCCATGCATTCTCGCTGCCCTTCGCCCCGGCCAGCCAGCGCACGAACAGCGCGGTGCCCACATTATAGGGCAGGTTGGACAACACGGCGAAGGGTTCGCCGCCCATCAGCTCGGCATGATCGAGCTTGAGCGCATCGCCCTCGATCACGCGCAACTGGCCCGGGAAGGCGTCTTCCAGCTCGGCCAGCGCGGGCATGCAGCGGCGGTCCATCTCGATCGCGGTCACGCGGGCGCCGGCGCGCAGCAGGGCGCGCGTCAGCCCGCCGGGACCGGGGCCCACCTCGAGCACCTGCTTCCCGGCAAGATCGCCGGGCACCGCGGCGATCCGGTCGAGCAATTGCTCGTCGAACAGGAAGTTCTGCCCCAGCGCCTTGGAAGCGCTGAGGCCGTGGCGGGCGATGACTTCGCGCAGAGGCGGCAGGTCAGCCATGCGCGGACCGGTTGGCAGCTATCTGTCCCGCCATGCGAATGGCGGCGATCATCGCGCCGGGATCGGCGAGCCCCTTGCCCGCGATATCGAAGGCGGTGCCATGGTCGGGACTGGTGCGCACGATCGGCAGGCCAAGCGTGACATTGACCCCCTCGTCGAAATCGAGCGCCTTGAGCGGGACCAGAGCCTGGTCGTGATACATTGCCAGCGCGGCGTCGTAGGTCTGCCGCGCGCGCGGTGTGAACAGCGCGTCGGCGGGATGCGGCCCGGTAATGTCGAACCCTTCGCCCCGGAGGGTCTCGATCGCCGGCGCGATTATGCGCGCTTCCTCGTTGCCGAACCGGCCGCCTTCGCCCGCATGCGGGTTCAGCCCACATACCGCGAGCCGCGGCGCGGCGATGCCGAAATCGGTCGCCAGCGCGCGCGCCACGATCCGCGCGCGTCGCTCGATCAGCTGCTGCGACAGCCGGCCGGACACTTCGGACAGCGCGCAATGGACGGTCAGCGGCACGGCGCGCAGACTGGGCCCGGCGAGCATCATCACCGCCTGGTCGGCTGCCATTCCGCAGACTTCGGCGAAGAATTCGGTCTGGCCCGGATGCTCAAAGCCGACGGCCGCCAGCTGCGCCTTGGCAATCGGCGCGGTGACGATCGCTGACGCGGTACCCAGCAGCACGCAGCGCGTCGCCTCGGCCAGCGATTGCAGCGCCAGCGCGGCGCCCATTTCATCGGGCTGTCCGGGGTGCACAGCGACATCTTCGCGGCCGAGCACCGGCAGCGCACGGCCGAAGAGTCCCGGCACTTCGGCCGGATCGTCGATCAGGGCGATGTCGAGCGCGAGCCGGCGGCTGCGCGCCGCGGCTTCGAGCACGCCCTTGCCGCCGACCACGAAAAAGGGCGCGAGGCCCGCTTCGGGGCGCCGCGCCCAGCTTTCGACGATGATTTCCGGCCCGATCCCCGCCGGATCGCCAATCGATACGGCGAGGGGTGCCATGACGGGCGTCAGTTGTACTCGATGAAGGCGTCGTTGCGCAGGTCGCGCAGGTAGCGCTGGGCGCGTTTCTCGATGCGCTCGTCCTCGAGTTCGCCCATGATCTGGTTGAAGTCGGGGCCGGCGGCCACTTCGGGATCGTCGCGTCCGCACAGCATTAGCACGCGCACGCCTTCCTCGAAGGAGCCGAACGGGGGCGTCGCCTGACCGACCTGCAGTTGCAGCAGGATGTTCTGCAGCGCTTCGGGCAGCGACCGGACCCGGATCTGGTCGTTGGTGACGACATTGGCGCCCAGCCGGGCAGCCGCGCTCTCGGCATCGCCGCAACCGCGGATGTCGCGCACGCCTTCGGTGAAAGCCGCCACACGCTGCTGGGCCAGCGCTTCGCTGGTACCGGGTGCGAAGCTGATCTGGATCTGCTTGAGGCTGAGCATCGCATCGCGCGGATCGGCCATCAGCACCTGCCGCTTGTCGATCAGGTAGAGGATCGAAAAGCCGCCCGGGATCCGGATCGGGCCGACCAGCTGACCGGGGCTCATTTCCGCGGCCACCGTTTCCAGCTGCGGGTTCTTGAGCTGCGCCAGCTGGATCCAGCCCAGATCGCCGCCAACGGCTGCGGTGGAGGCTTCGGAGAACTGCCGCGCATAGGCCACGAAACTGCCGCCCTGGCGGAGCTGTTCGACGATCTTGCTCGCATTGGCCTCGACCGCGGCTTCGGTTTCGGGCGTGGCCGAAAGATAGATTTCGCCGAGCCGGAATTCCTCGGTCCCGCGCGAGGCCTCGAGCCGTTCGATCAGTTCGGTCACTTCGTCCGACGAGACGTTGACGAAGGGGGCGATGTTGCGGCGCAGCAGACGGTTCCACGCCAGTTCGCCGGTGATCTGCCGCTTGAGCGAGGCGGGCGAGGAGCCGATGGACCGCAAATATTCGTCCATCTGCTCGGCGGCCTGACCGAAATTGCGGGTCGCGACGCTGGTATAGGTCTGCTCGACTTCTGCTGCAGGGACTTCGAGCTCCTGCGCTTCCGCAGCCTGAATCTGCAGCGTTTCGTCGATCAGATTGCGCAGCACCTGCATGCGCAGGCGGACCAGCTCTTCCTCGCTGACCGGCGTCTGGTTGGCCGCCAGCAGCAAAGCCGCCCGCTGGTCGACATCGGTTTCGGTCACGACATAGCCATTGACGACGGCGGTGGCGACGCGGTGGTTGGGATCGCTGTCCTGCAGCATGCTGAGGTCGCTGGGCAGGCCGAGCAAATTGCCCTGGCCCATGGTCTGCTGGGCCTGGCCCGCAATCGGTGCGGCGACGAGGCCGGCCGCTGCGGCAAAGGAGAGCAATCGGGAAATCATGTGTGCAGTCACCTGTCGAACCTGTCTTGCGGCATCGCCGGGATGCCCGAATATGCCGGGCGTCTTGCAGCGGCGCGGCTTAACCAAAGCTGATGATTGCGCGCCGGATAGCGCGTTTGGGCCGGGGTGCCAATAAGCGCAGCCTAGCGGAAACCCAGATTTCTCAGGCTGAAGTAGAACTGGAAGGTATCGCCGCGTTCGGCATCGCCCGCGGTAATGTAATCGCGCCGCCAGGTAACGCCCAGTTCGAGGCAGTCGTCCTGATAGGCGATGCCCAGCCGGGTACGGATCGGATCGAACCCGTCCGATGCCAGCGTGGGGTCCTCCTCGCGGTCGGTAAGGTTGAACACGCCCGAGCCGAACAGCGACCAGTAATTGGCAAAAGCCACCCGCACCGCGCCGCGCAATTCCTCGCGGTCCTGCAGATCCTCTACCTGCGTGATATCGCGGTCGAGCCGGACGTAACCGATCTCGGCATAGGTCCGGCTCGACCCGACGGTGGCGTCGATCTCGTTCCGGCGGATCGCCAGATTGTCCTTGTCCAGCCGGAAGCGGTGGGTGAACTTCAGGAAGTTCTTGTACCGCACCTCGGTCCGGCCGACGAAATCGGAGAACCGTTCGGACAGGCCGGTCCCCACCGGCAGGATGTCGCGGTCGCTGTCGAGACGGTAGGATTGCCCCACATTGGTCTTCAGTTCCCAGTCCGGAATGCGCAGTGACCAGTCGAATCCGTAGGTGACCCGCGCGCCGTCCTCGACCCGGTCGTAGCCGGGGAAGCGGTTGAGCGCGAAGAGGTTGGAATCCTCGAGGTCGATCGCACGGGCATCCTCGTTGGGGATGGCCAGATTCTTGATTGGCGGGGTGGCGACGAATTGCACGCGAGGGGTGAACACCTGCGTGCCGCCGAAGGCTTCGCCGACGAAGGGCCATTGCACGTCGAGCGCGCCCAGCGCCACGCCGCGGTATTCCCAGCCGGGATTCCCGCGATAGCTCGGCGTGGTGGTGAGGTAATTCTCGTCCGAATGGTAGACGTCGCCGCGCAGCATGCCGGTGAGCGTGACGACCTGGCCAAGCGCGGTCACGCGGCGCAGGTCCCATTGCGCGCGGGCGAAGGCGCGCTGCGTGTCCTGCCCGATATCGCGCATGATCGCGAGCGTATTGCCCTGCAGTTCAAGCTGTCCGCCGAGGATCTTGGCATCGGGCCGCCAGCGCACGTCGAGCACGGGCAGCGCTATCGGCACTTCGCCTTGCGGCTGGTCAAGCCGCAGGGTCTGTGTGGCCCAGCCGGCCAGCGAGAAATAGGTGTTGCCGGCAATCCGCTCCAGCTCGAGCGTGGAGCGCAGCCGGTCGTCGCGGCTGATGTCGTAGCGGCGCAGGAAGGTGCGGTCGGTGGTGCGGCGGACCGATCCGGTCAGGCTCCAGTCGGGCGTCAGTTGGAACCTGCCATTGGCGAACAGGTAGCCGCGGAATTCCTCCGCGCTGTCGGCCACGCCGGTGAAAGTGGAAATTCGCTGCGAATGGGTGGCGTAACCGGTGATCTGGTAGGCGCCCGCTTCGGTCAGGTGGCGCCACTGCCCCGCGACCATCGGTGCCGCCCCGGTATAGACATGGGTGGTCAGAGTAAGGTCTTTGTTGTCGCCGAAGCGCAGGTAATAGCTGCCCGATACCTCGACCCCGTTGCTCTCGGAAAAGCGCAGGTCGGGCACGAGGAAACCCGAAACCGCACCGCCATCGGTGCGGATCGTCAGCCCCGGCAGCGGCAGCAAACGCGCGCCGAACAATTCCAGATAGGCGCCCGAAAAATTGATCCGGCTGGTCTCGGGGTCGTAAACGACGCGCTCGGCGGTGATCCGCCAGCTCGGATCGCGCGGGCAGCCCTGCGGGTCGACGACGGCGCAGCCGCTATAGGCCGCTTCCTCCAGCGCGACGGTGCCGTCGCTTTCGCGAATGCCGCGATTGGCGGCGAGCCGCCCGCCCTGCCGCAGCGCGAGCAGCAGATCGTCCATCGCGCCGGCTTCGAATTCGTCGGTCAGCTCGACCCGTTCGGAAAACAACTGGTTGCCGTTTTCGTCGACGAACCGGACGCGCCCCGTGGCGAGGATTTCGCCGGTCTGCTCGTTCCAGCTGACCGAATCGGCGCGCAGCGACCGGTCGCCGCTGCGCAGCACGACGTTGCCGCTCGCGGTTACGACATCGCTGTCGGCACTGTATTCGAGGATATCGGCTTCGAAGTCGATCGCGCGGTTGCCGGCCGCATCCAGCCCGTCATCGCCGGTGGGGGCGGGCGGCGGGTCCAGCCCGGCGCCGGGATCGGGTACGGTGAGCAGATCGTCGACGCCGGCGCTCTCGTCCAGCGTGGGCCGGTCGGGCTGCGGGTCGCCGGGCTCGCCCTGCGGGTCGATGACGTTGCCGACATTGTCGGCCGCGCGCTGCGCAGCGGCCGGGCTGGCCGCACACAGCGCCAGCGCAATGGCAGTCAGAGTCGCGGGACGGATGGCCTCCCGGATGGCGTGCGGGGCTGTCTCGGCAGGCGGGAGCATCCCTTGCCTATCGCACCGGCCACGCCTAATCGCAATCGCCATCCTCGATGGGCGTGCGCACAGCGTATCGGCCCTGACCAAAGACAATTCCGGAGATCCCATGCACATTCAGTTCAGCCAGTCCCGCCCGCAGGTTGCGCGCCTTGTTGCGCAAGTTACCGACAAGGACAAGGTTCCCGCTGGGCTGGAAAAGCCGTTCGCCGAAGGCATGGAAGCCGCCCGGTTCAAGGGCAAGGCGGGGCAGGTGTTCGACGGCTTCGTCGAACGCGATGGCCAGGTCCTCCGGCTGGCGCTGGCCGGCCTCGGCGACAAGAGCGATGAAGCCCGGCTCGCCAATTGCGAGAAAGCGGGCGCGGCGCTGGCTGCCAAGTACCAGTCGAGCGGCGACGAGGCACTCGTCCTCGACCTCGCGGACAGCGGCCTGACTGCCGAACAGGCAGCCAGCGTCCTGCTCGGCCTGCGGCTGCGCAACTGGCGCTACGATGTCTATCGCACCAAGATGAAGGACGAGCAGAAGATCACGCTCGCCACTGTCACCGTGATCGGCGCTCCCGAGGGGACCGAGGCCGCGTGGGACGACATGGCGCATGTCGCCGAGGGCGTCGAGTTCACCCGCGTGCTGATCACCGAACCGGCGAATATCCTGTACCCGGAAAGCTTCGTCGAGCGCTGCCGCGAACGTTTCGAAGGCACCGGCGCCGAGCTGATCGTGCTGGACGAGGCGCAGATGGAAGAACTCGGCATGGGGTCGCTGCTGGGCGTCGGTCTCGGGTCGGAGCGCGAATCGCGCATCCTCGCGATCCGCTGGGACGGCGGCGAACCGGGGGCCGTCCCGACCGCCTTCGTCGGCAAGGGCGTGACCTTCGACACCGGCGGCATCTCGATCAAGCCGGGCCCGGGCATGGAAGACATGAAATGGGACATGGGCGGCGCAGGCGCCGTGGCGGGCGCGATGCTGGCGCTGGTCGGGCGCAAGGCCAAGGCCAATCTCGTCGGCGTGGTCGGGCTGGTCGAGAACATGCCCGATGGCAAGGCGCAGCGTCCCGGCGACGTGGTCACGAGCATGAGCGGACAGACCATCGAAGTGCTCAACACCGATGCCGAAGGGCGGCTGGTGCTGGCCGATGCGCTTCACTGGACACAGGAAGAATTCAAACCCGCGCGCATCCTCGATTTCGCAACGCTGACCGGCGCCATGATCATCGCGCTCGGCCACGAGTTCGCGGGCGTCTTCTCGAACGATGACGCGCTTGCCAGCCAGCTGCACGATGCGGGCGAGGTGACCGGCGATCGCAACTGGCGCCTGCCGATCGGCCCGGCCTACGACAAGCTGATCAATTCGCCGATCGCCGACATGAAGAACATCGGCGGGCGCGCGGCCGGATCGATCACCGCCGCGCAGTTCCTGCAGCGCTTCATTGCCGACGGGACCCCGTGGGCGCATGTCGACGTGGCCGGCATGGTCTGGTCGGACAAGCCGGGCCGGACCTGGGGCAAGGGCGCGACCGGTTATGGCGTGCGCCTGCTCGACCGGTTCGTTCGCGACACGCTGGAAGGCTGACGGATATCATGGCCAAGGGTACCGGCAAGATGCGGCGGATGGGCGACTTGCCCAGCAAGACGTGCCTGACCTGCGGCTTTCCGTTCACGTGGCGCAAGAAATGGGCGCGGGACTGGGAAGGGGTCAAATATTGCTCGGACAAATGCCGCCGCAACAAGCCATCATCGTCGGGTGAGGCGGCGGGCCCCGAATGACCACGACCCGCGTCGATTTCTACCAGCTCAGCCGCGATCCGGTGGACGTGACCGTGGCCAAGCTGGCCCGCAAGGTGTTGCAGGCGGGCGAGCGACTGGTGGTCGTCAGCGGCGACGACGCGCAGCGCACGCATCTGTCGCAAGTGCTCTGGCAGCAGGGCGGGGCGGCCTTCCTCGCCAACGGCATGGCCGGCGGGGCGCATGAAGCGCGCCAGCCGATCCTGCTGTCAGGCACCTGCGGTTCGCCCAATGGCGCGCGCATGGCCCTGATCGCCGATGGAACGTGGCGCGAAGAGGCGCTGGAATTCGACCGCGTCCTGCTGCTTTTCGATGCTGCGCAGCGCGACGCGGCTGCGGCTTTGTGGCGCCGCTTCGCGCAGGACGAGACGATCGACAACCGCATCAACAAACAGGATGAACACGGCAGCTGGCGCGAGGGTCGCTGACGGAACCGTTGCGCGGTTCAAGCATCGATAGGGCATGACACGCAGCCCGCCCGCCGCCCGCCTCGCCGCTTTCACTGCCGCCGCGCTGGCAGTTGGGGCCTGCGGGGGCGAAGCCGAGAACGCGGGCGAGAATGGCGGTGACGGCGCCGAACCGCGCGGCTCCTACGATATCGATGCGGAAACGGGCGAAACCCGCGCGCGGCATACGGGCGACGACGGCACGGTCACGACCATGCGTTCGGGCGAGCGCGTCCCGGTCGAACTGCCCGCGGGGTTTGCCCTCTATCCCGGCGCACGGGTGACCAACAACACGCGGGTGGAACAGGCCGCTGGCGTGCTGGTCCTGCTGACGCTGGAGAGCGCCGCGCAACCGGCGGATATGGTGACGTATTATCGTGAACAGGCAGCCAGTGCCGGGATCGACGTGGCGACGTCGCTCGACAGTGGGCCGATGACGATGATCGGCGGTGAAAACGCCGATGGCACCAGCTTCTCCTTCACCGCGACGCGCGAAGGCGAGGTCACCCGGGCGCAGCTGTCGATCGGACGTGGTCTCGAATGAAACTTGCCCGCGCGGGCCCGCGGCGCTAGGGGCGCGCGCGAGAATTTTCTCCCCCGCATACTCCACGCAAGGAAATCACCATGGCGGTTACCCGCACCTTTTCGATCATCAAGCCCGATGCCACGCGCCGCAACCTCACCGGTGCGGTCACCAAGATGCTGGAAGAAGCCGGCCTGCGCGTCGTCGCCTCGAAGCGCATCCAGATGACCCGCGAGCAGGCCGAAGGCTTCTACGCGGTGCACAAGGAACGTCCCTTCTTCGGTGAACTGGTCGACTTCATGATCTCGGGCCCGGTCGTCGTTCAGGTTCTCGAAGGCGAAGATGCGGTCAAGCGCAACCGCGACGTGATGGGCGCGACCAACCCGGCGGATGCCGATGAAGGCACCATCCGCAAGACCTATGCCGAATCGATCGAAGCCAACTCGGTTCACGGTTCGGACAGCGACGAAAACGCCAAGATCGAAATCGACTTCTTCTTCAACGAAGACGAAATCGTCGGCTAAAAGCCTCTGCGGCCATGTCTTTTGGCCGCACATCATTTGTTTATAGGCTCAGGGGGCGATCCGTTCTAGGATCGCTCCCACTATGGTCTTCGGCTTCTTGAACAAGCGCCTGTCGCGCAAGACCCGCGCGAAGATGGTCGGCCAATTGGTCGATGCATTGAACAGGTTCGATTACGAAGCGGTCGAAAGGCTGATCTCGCCCGACATGAAGGTCGTCGATGCGGGTGGGTACAGGCTGGAAGGCGCCGCCGCGGTTATCGACGCCGACCGCACCTTCCGCGAGCAGGCCGACCGACCGCAGATCATCGTCGATACGCTTGATCACTGGGGCAAGGGAATGCTCCTGCGGGGCCATCTGGAAAGTCCGATGGCGGAAATCGACGGGCCGCTGATGTGGCGGATCGAATTCACCGGCAATCGTATCGGCCTGATCGAAACCACCCGCCCGCTTGACCGGATGACAGCACCAATGTTCGCCTCCCGGCGCAGCGCCCAGGCGGCCCGCTAGGCGGCCTCGCCCGCGGCGAAATTCTCGATCTGCACCTTGTGCGTCGTATGGCTGCCCGCCGCGGCCTTGCGCTGTTCGCGCCGCATCGCGGCCAGTGCAGCGCCCGATAGCGGCATGTCCAATGCAGCATAGACGTGGCCGATCTCGGCTTCCCAGTCCGCATTCAGCCGATCGAAATCGACATGCGCAACCTGTCCGGCAAAGCCCGCCAGTGCGCGTTCGATCCGCTGCTGGCGCAGTGCCAGCTTGCGCTGCCATTCGGCGGTGATGGCGGACAGGTCGCGGCGTGTGCTCTGGGGCGCCATCTGGCTCGCCACCAGCGATACCGAACTCTCGACGATCGCGGCCGCGTCGCGGTGCGTCACCACCAGCCGCGCACCGGGGAAGTGCTGCAGCAGCGCGGGCAGGTCTTCGGCGAATTGCGGGCATTTCAGCACCCGCGGGCGGTCGGCATTACCCATCGTCGCCGCGTCCGTCCGCAGGATGCGTGCGAATTCGGCATAGACCGGACCGGGATCGCGCGCCTCGCTCCACGCCACGAAGGACGGGATGTGCCACTGTGCCTCGAAGGTCGCGGGCGATAGCGCTGTGGCAAGCCAGCCGATTTCTTCGTCGATACGGGTCGAACCGAACGGATGCAGCGCATCGAGCCAGGGATTGATCCGCCGCGCGATCGCCAGCGCCGCGGCGGCCTTGAGGGGGCGCCAGTCGGGCGTAACCGGAACCGGGTTGTGGCTGTCGCAGAACCGCGTACCGGCATGGTCCGGGTCCGCGGCCAGCAGCCGGTGCATTCGCGTGGTGCCCGCGCGCATCTGCCCGACGACGACGATCGGGGAAGCGATCGCAGCCTGCGGCAAGCTCGGGTCGGTCCGCCATGCGCGGCCCAGTGCATGCCGCTTGCGGATGGCCGAGGTCAGCTGGCCATAGGCCATCGTGTGGCCCAGCGCATTGAGTTCGGCTTCGCCGCGCAGGCTGGCGCACAGGCGTTCGAGGCGCAGGCGGAAGTCGGCGACTTCTGCCTCGCTGCGGCCCGCATGTTCGTCCTGCGCGGCAAAACCGCGGCTGCCCACCTGCCAGAGATATTCGGGGTCGAGCGGCGGCTTGGCGGTGATGCCCTTGCGCCACAGCGCGCCCACCGCGCGGTCGGCCCAATCGGCGGCGCGGGCGGTGGCCAGCGGGTGGGGGCGCGGCGGCATGGCCATCGCGCTCAGGAAACGTCCGCGGTGTCGAGCAGGCCGGCGATGCTCTTCGGGGCTACCTGCTGCCAGCTGCGCCGCAGCCAGTGGGCGACATCGTCCCAGTCGAGGTCCGCCCGGTTGAGGGTGACGCCGATCCATCCACTGGCGCCGTAGTAGGCCGGCTTGTGATAGGCATGCGGCTGTGCCTCGACCAGGGTTTCCAGCTCGTCCAGCCCCGCGCATTTCACCAGCAGCGAGATGTGGGGGGCGCCGTGATGCCGGTCGGAGAAATGGGCGAAGAACTTGCCCGATTTCTCGGTCCCGACCCGAAAGCCCGGCGCACCGTGGCTTTCGCGCGCATGTGTTTGCGGCAACGCCAGAGCCAGCGTGCGCACGCGGGCCAGGAGGTGTTGCGGGTCGTTCCAGCGCGAAACGTAATCGGCCAATACGCGGGGATAGAGCTGGTGTTCGGCCAGCCGGACGCGGGCGGCCAGCGCAGCGGGTGTGTCGCCGGGGTGGATCGCAATCGGGATCTGGCCGAGGATTTCGCCCGCATCTAGCTCTTCGGTCACCAGGTGGACACTGGTCCCGCCGTGGCTATCTCCCGCCGCAATCGCGCGCGCATGCGTATCGAGCCCGGGATAGGCGGGCAGCAGCGAGGGGTGGATATTGAGCATGCGTCCCTCCCAGCGCCCGACGAAGCCGGGCGTCAGGATGCGCATGTACCCCGCCAGCACGATATATTGCGCGCCGGCATCGCGCGCCGCCCGTTCCATGGCCGCATCGTGGTCTTCGCGGGCCATGCCCGCGTGCGCCAGCGCGAAGGTTGGGACTCCTTCGGCCCGGGCCAGCGCAAGCGCGGGGGCGGCGGGATCGTTGGCTGCGACAAGTGCGATTTCATAGGGCGAACCGGGCAGGCGGCTGGCATAAAGCAGTGCCGCCATATTGGTGCCCGTGCCCGACACGAACACGGCGACCTTGGCGGTGGCCGTCGCGTGCTCAGGCAAGATGCGCCGCCGACCAGTCCTCGCGCGCGGCCCAGGTGCCGGCCGTGCCGTGCACGCTGCATCCCTTGTCGCCCGCCTCGATGCGGCCCACAGCCAGCACGGTTTCGCCCGCGTCCTCGAGACGGGTGCGAACGATTTCGGCATTGGCGGGCTCGACCGCGAGCACCATCCCTACCCCGCAATTGAAGGTCCGCGCCATTTCGGCGGGTTCGATATTCCCCTGGGCCTGGAGGAACGCCATCAGGCCCGGTTGCTCCCAGCCATCGGCTTCGACATGGGCATGCGCACCCTCGGGCAGGACGCGGGGGATATTTTCCAGCAGGCCGCCGCCGGTGATATGCGCCATGGCGTCGACCAGCCCGTCGCGCACCAGCGGCAGCAGGCTGCGCACGTAGATCCGCGTCGGTTCGATCAGTGCGTCGATCAGCAGGCGGTCGCGATCGAACAGGGCCGGGCGGTCGAGTTTCCAGCCCTTGTCCTGCGCCAGCCGCCTCACCAGCGAATAACCGTTCGAGTGCACGCCCGAACTGGCGAGGCCAAGCAGCAGGTGGCCGGGCGCGACGCGTTCGCCGGTCAGCTGTTCGCCGCGCTCGACCGCGCCGACGCAAAACCCGGCGAGGTCGTAATCGCCCGCGGCGTACATGCCGGGCATTTCGGCGGTCTCGCCCCCGATCAGCGCGCAGCCGGCCTGTTTGCAGCCCTCGGCGATGCCCGCGATGACGCGCTCGGCAACGCCGTTTTCCAGCTTGCCGGTGGCGAAGTAATCGAGGAAGAACAGCGGTTCCGCCCCCTGGACGATCAGGTCGTTGACGCACATGGCGACGAGGTCGATGCCCACCGTGTCGTGACGGTCGCTGTCGATGGCCAGCTTGAGCTTGGTGCCCACACCGTCATTGCCCGCAACCAGTAGCGGATCCTTGTACCCGGCTGCCCTGGGGTCGAAAAAGCCACCGAAACCGCCGATCTCGCCATCCGCACCGGGACGCATCGTGGCCTTCACCAGCGGCCCGATCGCCTTGACCAGCGCATTGCCCGCCTCGATCGAAACACCCGCCTGTTCGTAGGTATAGGAAGGGCTGCTGCTGCGCGGTTGGTCACTCATCTGACCCGCCTTACGCTTTCGCGCTTGGATTTCCAGAAGCCTTTCGGCAAAAGGCGCCCTGTTTTCCCCATGATCCGACCGATATCCTCCCCCTTCGCGTTCCGCCGCTTCGCCATCCTCGCCGTGGTCCTGGCCACGCTGTGCGCGCTCAGCGTGGTCGTATGGGCGCAAGTCGGCGGCGAACGCGGGATCGCCCCGGTTGCCTCAAGCAGCGATATCGAAGTGTCGGGAATCGAAGTCGATGTCCGTGCCGAAAGCGGCATCGCCGCGCGCGAACAGGCCTGGGAAGAGGCGCAGCGCAAGGCCTGGGACCGCCTCGAAGGCCCCAGCCTCAGTGATTCGCAGATCGCCGGCCTGGTTTCCGCCGTGGTCATCGAGCGCGAACGGCTGGGACCGAGGCGCTACATCGCCACGCTCGGAGTGGTGTTCGACCGGCAGCGCGCGTCGCGCTATCTTGGTTCAGAAGGCGAAGCGACGCGCTCGGCGCCGATGCTGCTGCTGCCGGTGACCGTGTCGGCAGGCACGCAGATGGTCTACGAGCAGCGCGATCCCTGGCAGCGCGCCTGGGCCGGCTATCAGGCAGGACAAAGCCGGATCGATTATGTCCGCCCGGCGGGTGCCGGGGGGGATTCGCTGCTGCTGACCTATGGCCAGACCGGGCGCCGCAGCCGCACCTGGTGGCGCAATGCGCTCGACCAGTTCGGCGCTGCCGATGTGCTCGTCGCCATTGCGAGCCTGCGGTACACCTATCCCGGCGGGCCGATCGAGGGCACGTTCACGGCGCGTTTTGGCCCCGACAACGCCTATCTCGACGGGTTCGACATGACCGCGGCATCGCCCGCCGAGCTTCCGACCATGCTCGAACGCGCCGTGGTGCGCTTCGACCGGATCTTCGAACTCGCGCTGGCCGAAGGCAAGCTGCGGCCCGACCCAACGCTCGACATCGGTACGCCCGAACTCGATCCCGCGCTCCAGCGGCTGCTCGATCTCGGCCGCGCACTGCGGGCGCAGGAGCAGGCTGCGGCAGCCGCGGCATCGCAGCCCACTGCCGAAAGCGGCGATGCGATCACCGCAGCGCCCATCCAGACGCCGCCGCCCGAAGGATCGGTCGCGCTCTACACCGTGCAGGTCGCCACGCCCGATGCCGCCAGTTTCGACGGCGCGGTCTCCAGCGTGCGCGGGACGCCTGGCGTGCGGGCAACGGGCATCCGCAGCACTGCGATCGGCGGAACCTCGGTGATGACGGTCAGCTATTCCGGTTCGATCGGCGAACTGGCCGATGCCCTGCGGGCGCGCGGCTTCACCGTCCGCCAGGGCAGCAACGCGCTCGCCATCAGCCGCTGATTCGCGGGCGATGACCTCGCAGATCGCTCTTCCGCTGATTCCGGCCGGCGCCGGCGAGCCGTCCTCAATCGTGATCGGATCGGGCAACCGCGCAGTGGCCGAAGCGCTCGCGGCGCCGGCCAGCTGGCCGTTCCGCACCGCCATCCTCCATGGGCCGCCGCGCGCGGGCAAGTCTCTGTTCGCGCGCTGGTTCGCCGCGCAGCAGGCGGGGGAGGCGATCGACGATGCCGAAACGCTTGACGAGACCGCGATCTTCCACCGCTGGAACCGCGCGCAGGAAAGCGGCATCCCACTGCTGCTGGTGGTGGGCGACGGGGGCTGGGACATTGCCTTGCCCGACTTGCGCAGCCGGATGGGGGCTGCATTGCAGCTCGAAATCGGGCCACCCGACGATGCGCTGGCGACCGACCTCATGCTGTCGCATGCGGCCCAGCGCGGCCTGGTCCTGGGCGAGGGTGCACCCGCCTATCTCGTGCCGCGAATGGAACGCAGCTATGCCGCGATCGAGAAAATCGTTGGCGAAATCGACCGGCTGAGCCTTGAACGGCAGGTTCCCGCCACCCTATCTGTATGGCGTGATGCACTGGAAGCGGTGCAAGGCCCGGACCAGGGACGCTTGCTTTAACCGCTTCCCGATGGGAGAATAGTGCCCATGTTCGAACGGCTAGTCGCCTATCTCGACAGCGTGAAGGTACGCGATCCGGCTCCCCGCAGCCGCTGGGAAGTGCTGACCTATCCCGGTGTCTGGGCGGTGTTCTACCACCGCATCGCGCATTGGCTGTTCGAAGCGGAACTGTTTTTTCTGGCCCGGCTGGTCAACCACTGGAGCCGGATGGTCACTGCAATCGATATCCACCCGGGCGCGAAGATCGGCAAGAACCTGTTTATCGATCACGGCTTCTCGGTGATCGGCGAAACTGCCGAGATCGGCGACAACGTGACGATCTACCAATGCGTGACGCTTGGCGGCACCAATCCGGCCAATGGCAAGGGGGGCAAACGCCACCCGACCATCTCGGACGAGGTGATCATCGGCTCGGGCGCGCAGGTAATCGGCCCGATCACGGTCGGCCGCCGCGCGCGCATCGGTGCCAATGCGGTCGTCACCGACGAAGTGCCCGAAGGCGCCACCATGATCGGCCTCAAGGCGCGCAGCACGCTGGTGCCGGCCGAACAGTGGCTCAAGGAATTCATCCCCTACGGAACGCCGTGCGACGATCCGTGCGAACCCAGCCGGGATTGCATCGAGAAGCTCGACAGCGAGCTGAAGGCATTGCGGGCCGAAGTCGCCGCGCTGCGCGCAGAACGTGAACCGGCCCAGCGCAACGGGACTGCCGATTGATGGGTTCTTTCGGCGATACGGTCGTCGCCTTCCCGGGTCGCAAGCCGCTGCAGATCGGTTTCAGCCGCGAGGAACTGACGCGGATCCTCGATCTCTACGGGCGGATGGTCGCAGCCGGGCAGTGGCGCGATTACGCGATGGATTTCACCAAGGATTGCGCAGTGTTCGCCGCATTCCGGCGCGCGGCGGAACGGCCGCAGGCGCGGATCGAGAAACGCCCCGCCTTGCGCAACAAACAGGGCATGTGGACGCTGTTCGGCGAACATGGCCAGGTGCTCAAGCGCGGTCATGAATTGCCCGGCGTGATCGCGCCGATGGAACGGCGCCTGCTCAAGACGGTCGACAGCTAGGCCGCGGCCGATACGAAAAGGGCCCGCGCCGCAGCACGAGCCCCTTCCTCGACAAATTGCAAAGCGGATCAGCCGCGCGCGCTGCCCGGGCCGGTGCCGGTAACCTTCTGCATCGCGGTCAGGATCGCGCCCGACTGCTCGCTGCCCGACTGCGGGGCCTTGAGGTTGGAGAAGTCGCTGATCTTGTCCCAATTGGCAGCAAAGCCTTCGACGGTGCGCTCTTCATCGGTGAGCCAGACCGCGTCGTTCATAACCGTCCAAGCTGAGTGGAAGCCGCCAGCGCCCGCGCCCACGATCGCGTTGGTGGGCGCGTCTTCGCTGACGAGGAACAGCGCGGCCGGGACCACATTCACCGGGTCGAACAGCTTGAAGGCTTCTTCGGGGAAGAGGTCTTCGGTCATGCGGGTGCCCGCCACCGGGCTGATCGTATTGACCTTGATGTTGTACTTGGCGCCTTCGAGCTGCAGCGTCTTCGTCAGGCCGGCGAGGCCGAGCTTGGCGGCACCGTAGTTGGCCTGGCCGAAATTGCCGAACAGGCCGGTTGACGAAGCGGTCATGAGCACGCGGCCATAGGCCTGCTCGCGCATGGTTTCCCATACCGCCTTGGTGACGTTTGCCGAACCGTTGAGGTGGACGTCGACGACGAATTCGAAATCATCCATCGTCATCTTGGCGAAGGTCTTGTCGCGTAGCACGCCGGCATTGTTGATGACGACGTGGACGCCGCCCCACTTCTGCTTGGCGTCGGCAACCATCTTTTCCATCTGCTCGTATTCGGTAACCGAGCCGCCGTTCGAAACGGCTTCGCCGCCGGCCTTCTCGATTTCCTCGACCACCTGCAGCGCCATGTCCGAATGGCCGGTGCCGTCGCGCGAACCGCCGAGATCGTTGACCACGACCTTGGCACCGCGGCGGGCGAGTTCGAGCGCGTATTCGCGGCCCAGACCGCCGCCTGCGCCGGTTACGATGGCTACCTTGTCCTTGAAATCGATGCTCATGGGGCTGCTCCTGCTTTATCGTTTACGTAAAGGTCAATTGCGCGGCTGGGTGGCATGTTTGCTTCGCACTTGCAACACCGGGTATGGCGGGCCGCCGTTCCGTAGCGGCGGACCGCTCAGCCCAGCCTGGCCAGCGCCGGAACCAGTTCCGCCAGCGAATCGATCTCCGCATCGGCGCCCAGCTCGCCGCGCGGCTTGTCGCAATAGCCGTAGCGCGCGCCGATCACGGGGACGCGGGCCGCGCGCGCTGCGGCAATGTCATACGAGCTATCGCCGACAAAGGCGAGGCTGCCGCCACCGCCGCGCCGCTGGGCTTCGAAGATCGGGTCCGGCGCGGGCTTGGCCTTGCCCTTGCCCATGGTATCGCCGCCGATGATCGCGACGAAATGGTCGGCGAGGTCGAGCGCAGCGAGGATCTGCCGCGCGAAGCTTTCGAACTTGTTGGTTACTACCACCATCGCGATGTCCCGCTCGCGCAGCAGCGCGAGCGTTTCGCGGGCATGCGGGTAGGGCTGGGTGTGGACCGCGTTGTTGTCCGCGTAATAGGCCAACATCGCCTTGTAGAGCTTGCGGAATTCGTCGTCGGGCAGGCCGCCCTGCTCGTCCACCGCGCGCTGCAACATGATCTTTGCGCCGCCGCCGATGAGGTCGCTGGCGTGGTCCGCCGGGACCGGCGCGAAGCCGCCGAGGTCAAGCGCGTGATTGACTGCCGCGCCAAGGTCGCGGTGGGTTTCGAGCAGCGTTCCGTCGAGATCGAAACCGATGATGGAAAAGGGCAGGTCGCTCATGGCAGCGGCGGTGGCGGAAGGTTCTTCAAACTGCAAGCGAATGGTGGCAAGGCACCGCGCATGAACATGACACGCGATTTCGCCGCAATCATCCTTGCCGCGGGCAAGGGCACCCGTATGAAAAGCGACCTGCACAAGGTCCTGCACCCGATTGCCGGTCGCCCGATGCTCGACCACCTGCTGGCGACCGTCGATGCGCTGCAACCGGCCAAGAAGGTCGTGGTGGTGGGCGCGGGGCGCGACCAGCTCGAAAATGCGCTGGCCGGCAGCGCCGAAACCTGCCTGCAGGAACCTCAGCTGGGTACGGGACACGCGGTCCAGCAGGCCGAGGAGAGCCTAGCGGATCACAGCGGCGATGTGCTGGTGCTGTATGGCGATGTGCCCTTCGTGAAGGGCGAGACGATGCAGGCCATGCTCGACCGTCTGCATGCCGAAGACCGGCCGAAAGTCGTGGTGCTCGGCTTCGAACCCGACGATCCGGGGCATTACGGGCGAGTCATCGCCGATGCCGACGGGCGGATCGACAAGATGGTCGAATTCAAGGATGCGAGCGAGGAGGAACGCGCCTGCCGCCTGTGCAATTCGGGCGTCATGGCAGCGCGCAGCGCCGACATGTTCGAGCTGCTCCGCCGCGTGGGCAACGACAATGCGCAGGGCGAATATTACCTCGTCGACATCGTCAACATCGCCAATGCGGACGGCGATAGCTGCGCGGTCGTATCCGCCGACACGCCCGCCGAGGTCACCGGCATCAACAGCCGCGCCGAACTCGCCCGCGCTGAAGCGCAGTGGCAGGAACTTAAGCGCGAGGAAGCGATGACCGAAGGCGTCACGCTAACCGCGCCCGAGACGGTGTTCTTCAGCTGGGATACCGACCTTGCCGCCGATGTGACGGTCGAACCGCACGTGGTCTTCGGCCCCGGTGTCAGCGTCGCCCGCGGCGCGCGGATCCGCGCGTTCAGCCATCTCGAGGGGGCGCGCGTCGGGGAAGGGTGCTCGGTCGGTCCCTATGCCCGCCTGCGGCCCGGCGCGGTGATGGAAAAGGACAGCTTCGTCGGCAATTTCGTCGAGATGAAGCAGGCCACGCTGGGCGAGGGGGCCAAGGCCAGCCACCTGACTTATCTCGGTGATGCCGAGGTCGGCGCGGGCGCGAATATCGGCGCGGGCACGATCACCTGCAATTACGATGGCTATTTCAAGCACAAGACCGTGATCGGCGAACGCGCGTTCATCGGTTCGAACAGCGCACTGATCGCGCCGGTGCGGATCGGGACCGATGCAATCGTCGCTGCAGGCAGCGCGGTCAGCCGCGATGTCGGCGATGGCGATCTGCGCATGGTGCGCGGCGAACAGGTGGTCAAACCCGGCTGGGCCGACCGTTTCCACGATGCGATGAAAAAGAAGAAGGCGGCGGACAGGAAGTGAGGGCGCTGCTCGGCTGCACCCTGTTGCTCACGTCCTGTGGCAGTGCCGGCGCGGGAAATGATGGTGAACCAGTGGAGCAGCGCGCCGAACAGGCGCCGCCGCCTGCTGGGCCCCTCTCGCCGGTACCGGTCACAGCTGCGTCAGGTTCGCCCGGCCGGACGGTCGAATGCGCTTCGGGCGAAGCCGAGGTGTTTTCGTGCAAGGTTGCAGGCGGCAAGCGGATTGCCATTTGCGGCACGGGCACGGGCACGGGCACGGGGAGGGGCGAGGCCGAATACCGCTTCGGTGACGGCGAGCCCGAGTTGGTCCTCAGCGGCGGGCGCTGGGCCAGCGTGCCCTATTCCGGCGGCGGCGAAGCGCAGGTTGCCTTTGCCAGCGGCGATACGCGCTACGTCGTCTTCAGCCGCATCGTGCGGACCAATTTCGCTGCCGGCGAACCGAACGACCCGGCCATCAGCGACGGCGTGATCGTGCTCGAAGGTGAAGAGGTGATCGGCATCCAGCTATGCGACGATCCCGATGTCGCGGCAATCGACTACGATCTTGCCGAAGCCCATTTCCCCCGCGCCGACGATCTTTTCAGCTGGGAGACCGACCTCGCCGAACGCCGAACCCGATAACTGCTGGCTGTGCGGGCGCGCGCTCGGGCGCAAAGTCCAGCTGCATCATCTCGTGCCCAAGGCGAAAAAGGGGCGCATGACCGTGCCGGTGCACCCGATCTGCCACCGCGCGATCCACGCCAATTTCACCAATGCGCAGCTGGCGCGGATCGGCACCGACCGCGACGCGCTGCTTACCGACGAGACCCTCGCGCGGTTCGTGGAATGGGTGGCCGACAAGCCGCCCGATTTCCACGCCCCGACGCGCAGGCCGCGCTGATCAATCCGCCAGTCGCTGCAGAAGATAGACCATCTGCAGCGCCTGGATCTTGGCGCGCTGTTCGTTGTCGACGCCGCCCGAATGGCCGCCGGTCATGTCCTCGAAGTAGTAATACTCCTGCCCCAGTTCCTTGACCCGCGCGGCGCCCTTGCGCGCATGCGCCGGGTGCGTGCGGTCGTCGGCGGTCGAGGCCCAGAAGAAGGGCGCGGGGTAGTCCTTGCCCTCGAGCAGCTTCTGATAGGGTGAATAGGGCTCGATCCAGGCGCGCTGCTCGTCGATGCGCGGATCGCCATATTCGCCCGTCCACGACGCGCCGCGCCCGATCACGTGATACCGCAGCATGTCGAACAGCGGGATCTGCACGATCGCCGCGTTGAACAGGTCGGGACGCTGGGTGAAGGCGGTGCCCACCAGCAATCCGCCCTGCGAACCGCCCTGGATGCCGAGATGGTCGGGACTGGTGATCCCGCGCGCGACCGCGTCTTCGGCAATCGCGAGGAAATCGTCCCAGGTGCGCTGCTTGTTCTCGCGGATCGCGCTCTGGTGCCAGCCGGGGCCGAATTCGCCACCGCCGCGCATGTTGCCGAGGATGTAGGCGCCGCCGCGTTCGAGCCAGATCTTGCCGATCGAACCGAGGTAGGAGGGCAGGCGCGGCACCTGGAAGCCGCCGTAACCGGTCAGCAATGTCGGATTGCTCCCGTCCATCACCATGCTCTTGGGCTTGACGAGGAAGTAGGGGATCTTGGTCCCGTCTACGCTGGTCGCCTCGTATTGTTCGACTTCCATGCCTTCGGCGTCGAAATAGCTCGGCGAGGTCTTGATCACTTCGGGCGCGCCGCTGCCGTCCGAATAATAGAGCCGCGACGGGGTGAGGAAGTCGGTGACCGAATACATGATTTCGTCCGACCCTTCCGATGCGGCAGCCACATCGAGGGTCGAATTGTCGGGCAGCTCGATCTCGCTCGAGACCCATTCGCCGTCGACGTGGTCGAATTTGAGCACCCGGCCGCGAACGTTGTCGAGCAGGCTGACGTAAAGGCTCTCGGCGGTGTTCGCCGCGCCCTGCTTGGTCTGCTTGTCCTGCGGGGCCCAGACCAGTGTCTTGGGCGCGCCATTGGGATCGGTCTTGAACTGTTCGAGATCGACCGACACCAGCGCATCGGCCGGGAAGGTCTGGCCGCCGACTTCCCAGTCGACATCGGTCGAGAACAGGAGCTGGCCATCGATCAGGCCGTAGGGCGAAGCCTTGAGCGGCAGCTCCAGCCGGAGCCATTCGCCGTCATGCTGCCAGAAATATTCGGTTTCGTGGAAGCTGACCGCGCGGAAGGCATAGGTGCCGTGAACCTCGCCCGTGTGATCGCGCAGCAACGCCGCGCCCGACCAGACATCGGCTTCCTCGCCGCGCCAGATCTCTTCCGCCTGTTCGATCGGCGTGCCGCGTTTCCAGATGCGCGCTGTGCGCGGATACTGGCTCTCGGTCAGCGTGCCTTCGCCGAAATCGCGGCCCACCAGCAGCGTATCGGCATCGATCCACTCGATCCCGCCCTGGCTCTTCTCGTCGAGCACGAAGCCGCCCTCGACGAAGCTCTTGGTGGCCATGTCGAATTCACGCAGCACGGTGGCATCCTCGCCCCCGTCGCTCAGCGCGATCATGCACAGGCGATCTTCGGGCGGCAGGCAGGTCGAGCCCTTGTACACCCATTCGCGCCCTTCGGCCTCGGCCAGCGCATCGACGTCAAGCACGGTTTCCCATTGCGGGTTGTCGGAACGGTAGCTTTCCAGCGTGGTCCGGCGCACCAGCCCGCGCGGGTTCTGCTTGTCCTGCCAGAAATTGTACAGGCCGTCCGGGCGGATCGTGACATAGGGGATGCGATCTTCGCTATCGTAAATCGCCAGCGCCTCGGCCTTGACCGCGTCGTAGCGCGGGTCGCCCGCGAGCAGCTCCATCGTCCGCTCGTTCTCGGCGCGGACCCAGTCGAGCGCCTTGTCGCTACGGGCTTCTTCGAGCCAGATGTAACTGTCCTGCTCGGGGCCGGGAATGCCGTCCTGCGCGGCGACGGGGGTGGTGCTTGCAATGGTCATGGCAGTGGCAATGGCCAGCGCGGATGCGAGTTTCAAGGGCAGCTCTCCAGATTTGCTGGAGCATGTTCTGCCCCGGCGTCAGGCCGGCGACAAGCCCTTCCCGGTCACCGGCTGGTGGAAAGAAGATCACGCCGAAGCCATACTGCGAGTCCGCGGTCATGGATGCGTTCTTCGGCGATCACGATGTACCCTTGCGGCAGCGTGGTCTCAACGTATTCGAGCGTTTCCAGGTTCTGCTGGGTGAATGGCCGGTCGGCGGTCACGACCACCGGCGGACCGGTATCAAGAATACGGCGGACCTCGTCGATCTGGCGCACCTCGAGAGAATTGCGCTCGAGCGCGTTGTTGAGATGGTCGGGGTAGATCAGCCGGGTGGGAAGGCAACTGCCGGTAGCGCTATAGAGCGCTGTAGGACCGTCGAAGACCCACAGACAGGCTTCCTGTTCATCGACATGCGGCTGGATCGCGGCGACCAGTCCATCCATCGCTTCGCGGTGGTTCTGGGAGGCTTCGTAGCGTTCGGGCAGATAGAGCAACCCGATGCAGGCCACGGTCGCCGCGGCCAGTGGGGCCAGCCCCGCCGGTCCTTGGCGGTGAAGGAAGGGCAGGGCGACCAGCAGCACCCCGGGGACCAGCGCGGCGAAGTAATAGGCATAGACGGTCGACGGCAGGAATACGGTTGCGACCGAAGCACCGAGCATGGCGCAAAAGAACCGATAGCTCCGCCGATCGGCGGGAGGAGACATGCGCAGGCTTGCGTAGAACCCGGCGAGAGCAAGCACGACGAGCGGCATCAGGAAGAGCGTATGCCGTTCTGCAAACCGCCCCATGGGGGCAGGTTCCCGCAGGAAGAAACTGACGAAATTGGCGAACCAGAATTGGTCCCATCCGCCGACGGCGAAATAGAACAGCCCGACGAGAAGCGTGGGCGCCAGACCCAGTGCAGCGAACGCGATGCCGACCGCCGACAGCTGCGCCAGCGATCGCCCCGAGCGGTACTGCCCCCACAGCGCCCAAAGCCCGAAGAAAACGCATTGTGGCACGACGGTGTACTTCACCTGCAGCGCCAGACCGCCGATCACCATTGCAAGGAGCGCACGCTGCAAGGCCTGAGGGTGGCCCGTATCGCGGACCAGCAATGCCATCCCTAGCATGGCCGGGACATGGTAGATCTCGCTCTGTGCCGAATGCGAGCCATAGATCGTCATCAGCACGATATAGAGAACCGCGGCCGCGCTTGCGGTGACGCTGTCCGTCAAATGGATGGCCAGATTGCGCAGCAGCACGGCGCCCAGCACTATGAAGCCCGTCGCGAGCAACTGGTACGACCACGGGGCGGGCAGCCCGGTGGCATCGGCAAGGCCGAACAATGCGAAGAGACCGAAGGGCTTGCGGTCCCACAGGTCCACGAAGGGAAACTGGCCCTGCCACATCTGGCTGCCGATCAGCGCATAGAGTTGTTCGTCGATGTCGGCATTGTGATCGCCAAGGAATGGAAACCGCACGGCCAGCGCGAACAGTGCGAGAAACAGGACCAGCCACAGGCCACGCGCTGCATGGCGCCGCGTCGGCGGCGCTTGTGCCATATCGAAGCTGATTGCCGTCATCGGACCGAATGTCTTCCCGCATGCATGCGGACACGGCCCTCGCAGCTTGTGGTTAATTATCGGTTGCCACAGCGCAGGCTGCTGCAAACGAAAAGGGCGACCCGTGGGCCGCCCTTTGTAAGGTGCTGTATGGTTAAAGGGTCAGCCTTCGACGTGTTCGGCGAGGACCGTCAGCCCGTTTTCGCCGACCTCGGCAAAGCCGCCGCGGACTTCGATCGTCTCGGGTTCGGCGCCTTCGGTCTTGTAGACCTGCACCGCGCCGTCGCGGATCGTCGACATCAGCGGCGCATGGCCTTCGAGCACACCGAATTCGCCTTCCGAGCCGGGGACGACCACCATGTGGACATCCTCGGAACGGACCAGCTTCGCCGGTGTGACGAGTTCGAAGCGGAGAGCCATGTGCTTACGATTCCTCGGCCAGCTTCTTGGCCTTTTCGACCGCCTGGTCGATGCCGCCGACCATGTAGAAGGCCGCTTCGGGCAGGTGATCGTATTCACCGTCGACCACCGCCTTGAACGAGGCGACCGTGTCTTCGAGCTGGACGAACTGGCCGGGAATGTTGGTGAACACCTCGGCGACGTGGAACGGCTGCGACAGGAACTTCTGGATCTTGCGCGCACGGGCCACGGTCAGCTTATCTTCTTCCGACAGCTCGTCCATGCCCAGGATGGCGATGATGTCCTGGAGGCTCTTGTACTTCTGCAGCGTTTCCTGGACGCGGCGGGCGGTGTTGTAATGCTCCTCGCCGACAACGCGCGGTTCGAGCACGCGGCTGGTCGAGTCGAGCGGGTCGACGGCCGGGTAGATACCCAGTTCCGAGATCGCACGGTTGAGCGTGGTGGTCGCGTCGAGGTGGGCGAACGAGGTGGCCGGGGCCGGGTCGGTAAGGTCGTCGGCGGGAACGTAGATGGCCTGGACCGAGGTGATCGAACCCTTGTTGGTCGAGGTGATGCGTTCCTGCAGGTTACCCATGTCGGTCGACAGCGTCGGCTGGTAACCCACGGCCGAAGGAATGCGGCCGAGCAGTGCCGACACTTCCGAACCCGCCTGCGTGAAGCGGAAGATGTTGTCGACGAAGAACAGCACGTCCTGGCCTTCGACGTCGCGGAAGTATTCCGCCATGGTCAGGCCCGACAGAGCAACGCGGGCACGTGCGCCCGGAGGTTCGTTCATCTGGCCGAACACCAGCGCAACCTTCGAACCTTCCGAGATGGCGTTGCCGTCGGCGTCCTTGGCGATAACGCCGGCGTCGAGGAATTCGTGGTAGAGGTCGTTACCCTCGCGGGTCCGTTCACCGACACCGGCGAAGACGGACACGCCGCCATGGCCCTTGGCGATGTTGTTGATCAGTTCCTGGATCAGCACGGTCTTGCCGACGCCGGCACCGCCGAACAGGCCGATCTTGCCGCCGCGTGCATAGGGCGCGAGCAGGTCGATGACCTTGATCCCGGTGACGAGGATGGCCGCGTCGGTCGACTGGTCGACGAACAGCGGGGCCTCGGCGTGGATCGGCATCGTCTGGTCGGCGCCGACCGGGCCGCGTTCGTCGATCGGCTCGCCGATGACGTTCATGATGCGGCCAAGCGTCTTCGGACCGACCGGGACCGAGATCTGCGCGCCGGTGTTGACGACTTCCTGGCCGCGGACGAGGCCGTCGGTGCCGTCCATGGCGATCGTGCGAACGGTGTTTTCACCGAGGTGCTGCGCCACTTCGAGGACCAGCGTGTTGTCGCCGTTCTTCGTTTCGAGCGCGGTCAGGATGGCGGGCAGTTCGCCTTCGAACTGCACGTCGACGACGGCGCCGATAACCTGGCTGATGGTGCCGATGGGCGATTTGTTGAGTACGGGTGCGGTGGCCATGATCTATGTCCTGACTTGGGGTTTATCGCGTCTTAACCGACGCAGACATTTTCCGGATCGGCGAAGGTCCATTCGCCTTCGCCAGCAGTGAGTGTCGCCTTGTTGCGCAGATATTCGTCGTCGCCGAGGCCGAACTCGCACACGACGTCGGGCGAACCCATGCCGGCGCGCTTGCACATCGCGGTGTTGATCGGTTCCTCGTCCGGGCAGGCTTCGGCGTATTTTTCCGTCAGCAACGCCTGGTCGGGCGCGGGCAGGGTTTCGATCGGTTCGGGCGTCACGACCTGTTCGGGCGCAGTCTGGGCGGCGGGTTCTTCGCCGCAGGCTGCGAGCAGGGCGAGGGGCAGGAGGAGGGCAAGCTTGTTCACGTAGGGTCCTTAGAGAGCTTCCGCACCGGCGATGATTTCGATCAGCTCGGTGGTAATAGCGGCCTGGCGGCTGCGGTTGTACTGGATGGTCAGCTTGTTGATCAGATCGCCGGCGTTGCGCGTGGCATTGTCCATGGCGGTCATCGAGGCTCCCTGTTCGGACGCCTCGCGTTCGAGCAGCGAACCGAACAGCTGCGTCTTGACGTAGCGCGGCAGCAGTTCCTCGAGGATTTCCTCCTCACCGGGTTCGTAATCGACCACCGCGTCGCCGCCGGTCCCGGCATCGCTTTCGGGCGAGGGGACGGGGATCAGCTGGTCGACGGTCGGGTCCTGCGCCAGTGCCGAGCGGAAGACCGGGTAGATCAGGTGGGCAATGTCGAATTCGCCCTGCTCGAAGCGGCCGATCAGATCGTCGGCGATCGCTTCGGCTTCCTCGAACCCGGGGGTGCGGACCTCGGAGGTGTCGAAATGCTTTTCGATACGTTCGGCGAAATCGCGCTTGATGGGCGCGCGGCCCTTCTTGCCGACGAGATAGAAGCGCACTTCCTTGCCTTCGGCGATCAGCGCCCGGGCCTTGGCCTTGGCGGCCTTGACGATGTTGGCGTTGAGACCGCCGCACAGGCCCTTGTCGGTGTTGACCACCACCAGCAGGTGACGCTGGTCGGCGCCATTGCCGGCCAGCAGCTGAGGCGCGCTGTCGCCGCTGACCTTGCCGGCCAGCGATGCCATCACGCCCGAAAGCCGTTCGGCATAGGGGCGTGCGGCTTCGGCCGCAGCCTGCGCACGGCGCAGCTTGGCCGCTGCCACCATCTGCTTGGCCTTGGTGATCTTCTGGGTCGACTTGACCGAGTTGATACGGCCCTTGAGTTCCTTGAGGCTAGCCATTTCGGCTCCCTATCTTCGTGTCTCTGGGCTCAGGCGAACTGCTTGGCGAAGGTCTTGAGCGCGTCGACGACCTTGTTCTTGGTGTCGTCTTCGAACTTGCCGGTGGTGCGGATCTCTTCCAGCACGCCAGCGTGTTCCGTGCGCATGTAGCTGAGCATCTGCTCTTCGTACTCGGTCACACGGTCGACGGGGACGCTGTCGATATAGCCATTGGTGCCGGCGAAGATCGAGACGGTCTGCTCTTCGAACGGCATCGGCGAGAACTGCGGCTGCTTGAGCAGCTCGGTCAGGCGTGCACCGCGATTGAGCAGACGCTGCGTCGCAGCATCGAGGTCCGAACCGAACTGCGCGAAGGCCGCCATTTCACGGTACTGCGCGAGGTCGAGCTTCATCGAACCCGAAACCTTCTTCATGGCCTTGGTCTGGGCGGCGCCGCCGACACGGCTGACCGACAGGCCGACGTTGATCGCCGGACGGACGCCCTGGTAGAAGAGGTCGGTTTCGAGGAAGATCTGGCCGTCGGTGATCGAGATCACGTTGGTCGGGATGTAGGCCGAAACGTCGCCCGCCTGCGTTTCGATGATCGGCAGCGCGGTCAGCGAACCGCCGCCCTCGGCCTTGCTCATCTTCGCCGCGCGCTCGAGCAGGCGGCTGTGCAGGTAAAACACGTCACCCGGGTAGGCTTCGCGGCCCGGAGGACGACGCAGCAGCAGCGACATCTGGCGATAGGCCACGGCCTGCTTGGAAAGGTCGTCGTAGCAGATCACGGCGTGCATGCCGTTATCGCGGAAATATTCGCCCATCGCACAGCCGGTGTAGGGCGCGAGATACTGCAGCGGGGCAGGCTCCGAAGCGGTTGCGGCGACGACGATCGAATATTCCATCGCGCCGTTTTCTTCGAGCTGCTTGACGATCTGCGCCACGGTCGAACGCTTCTGGCCGACCGCGACATAGACGCAGTAGAGCTTCTTGTTCTCGTCGTCGCCGGCGTTCGCTTCCTTCTGGTTGATGAAGGTGTCGATCGCGACGGCGGACTTGCCGGTCTGACGGTCGCCGATGATCAGCTCGCGCTGGCCGCGGCCGACGGGGACGAGTGCGTCGACGGCCTTGAGGCCCGACTGGACGGGTTCGGAAACCGATTCGCGCGGGATGATGCCCGGTGCCTTCACTTCGACGCGGCGGCGTTCGGTCGATTCGATCGGGCCCTTGCCGTCGATCGGGTTGCCGAGCGCATCGACCACGCGGCCGAGCAGGCCCTTGCCGACGGGGACGTCGACGATGGTGTTGGTCCGCTTGACGCTGTCGCCTTCGCCGATTTCCTGGTCCGAGCCGAAGATCACCGCACCGACATTGTCGGCTTCGAGGTTCAGCGCCATGCCCTGAACGCCATTGGCGAATTCGATCATCTCGCCGGCCTGCACGTTGTCGAGGCCGTGGATGCGGGCGATACCGTCACCCACCGACAGCACGGTGCCGACTTCGCTGACTTCGGCTTCGGTCCCGAAATTGGCGATCTGGTCCTTGATGACCTTGGAGATTTCTGCGGCGCGGATATCCATGATGTGTGTCCTTTAAGCCTTCATGGCTTGCGAAAGCGAATTGAGACGGGTGCGGATCGAGGCGTCGATGCGCTTCGAGCCGATGGTGACGACGAGGCCGCCGAGCAGATCGGGCTCGACCTTCGTGGAAAGTTTGACCGTACGCCCCTCGCGGGCGGTCAGCCTGGCCTTGAGATCGGCCAGCTGCGTATCGGTAAGTGCATGGGCGCTGGTGACTTCGGCCGTCACTTCGCCGCGCTGCGCGGCAGCGATCGAGCGGAAGGCGCGGATCACCTTGGGCAGTTCGGCAAGTCGGCGGTTCTGCGCCAGCACGCCGAGGAAATTCTGCGTCAGCTCGGTCACGCCGAGGATCGCGGAAACACCCCACAGGGCCTTCTGCGCATCGCTGCGGCCAACCTTGGGATTGGTGGTGACGGCGGCGAGCTCGCTCGATTCGGCGAGAGCGGTCTCGAGCTGGCCGAGATCCGATTCGACCGCAGTCACGGTTCCGTTTTCGCTGGCGAGATCGAACAGGGCCGAAGCGTAACGCCCTGCCAGGCTAGCCTGAATACCGGCGGAATTATCCACGCGCTTAAGATCCTCTCGGGTCCGGAAGAAAAGTCTGTGTGACCAAGCCGGTCATGGGCCGACGGGAGTCGCCCCGGAAGGTCGGCGCGCGCCTAGCAAAGCCCCCCGACGATGGCAAGCCGCCTGCGGGTGGGGAATCTGGACTCCGGGCGGCGTTGGCGTAGAGTGGGTGGCATAAAACAACCGTTCACCGGGGAGAGAAACGTTGGAAATGGTGCCCTTGGCGCCCCGCTGCGGGGTGGAGATCAAAGATGTGAAGCTGGCCGAGGCGCAGGGGCCGGTGCTCGATGCGATCCGGCAGGCGATCTACGAACACGGCGTCGCCCTGTTTCGCGGGCAGGACGATTTCACCCCCGAAGCGCATATCGCCTTTGCCCGGCGCTGGGGCGGGATCGACATCAACAATTATTTCCCGCTCACCGCCGACCATCCCGAAATCGCGGTGGTTCGCAAGCGCGCCGACCAGGTCACCAATATCGGCGGCGGCTGGCACACCGACCATTCCTACGACCAGGTGCCCGCAATGGGATCGATCCTCGTGGCGCGCACCCTGCCGCCAAGCGGCGGTGATACGCTGTGGGCGCATATGGGCGCGGCCTATGATGCGTTGCCGGACACGCTCAAGCAGGAGATCGAGGGGCTCGAAGCCTATCACACCGCCGACCATATCTATGAGGAAGGCGGGCTCTACGCCCAGACCGACATGGGCCGTGACCTGCGCGGCCAGTCGATCACCACCGGGGCCACGCATCCGGTGGTGATCCGCCACCCGCACACCGGGCGCAAGCTGCTCTACGTCAACAGCGCCTTCACCATCAATATCATCGGGCGAAGCCGTGAAGACAGCCTGCCGCTGCTCCAGCGGCTCTACGATGCGGCGACAGCGGCGGACAACACCTGCCGGGTGGCATGGGAACCGGGCTCGGTGGCGATCTGGGACAATCGCACGACCTGGCACCTCGCGATGAACGACTATCAGGGCCATGCCCGCGAAATGCACCGCATCACGCTGACCGGCGAACCGCTGGCGGCCTAGTTCCGGGCGTTACACTCGTACACCAGCCGCTCGTTGGCCTGCTGCGGCAACTGGCCAAGCACTTCGCCCTGCAACTCGCCCAGCCGCGCGGCGGCGTTGTCGCTGCCGCATTCGGGCGCGGTGTATTTGCCGCGTGCTTCGCGGGCTTCGGTCATCGCGCTGCGCGGCAGCAGATAGCGTTCGGAGCGGAAGATGCGGCGGTCGGGGTCGAAGCTGTTGACCGAGACCGCGTCTTCCGAATTGGGCACGAACACCCGGCTCCAGCTGCCGCCGGCAAAACCGTATTGCGTGCGGGTGTTCACGCATCCGTCGGGCGTCCAGTCGAATTCGATATCCTCGACCTTGGCGCTGGTGATCCGGCTGCGTTCGGGGATCAGCCGGCACAGGAGGGCATAATCTTCGCCGCCAGCGGCGGGGCCGGGTTCGGCGGCGCCTTGCCCGTCCTGCATCGCGGCGGCGACGCGCCGGTCGATCTCGTCGAGCCCGGGACGGGTCAGATAGGCCGCCAGCGCCGCAAGCACGACCACGGCGGTCGCGCCCGCCGCGATCCGCAACCGGGTCTCGTCGCGCGGCTCTGCGCGCCACAGCGTCATCGCCCACTGGCCCAGCCCGAAGGCCACCAGCAGCAGGACGAACGACAGGAAGACGCGGTCCTCGCGCTCGACGATCACGCCCTGTTCGGCTTCGAGCAGCGCGCGCTCGCGCCGGGTGCGGCGCTCTTCGGCGCGTTCGGCCAGATCGGCGCGCGCAGCCATCTGTTCGCGCTCGAGCCGCTCGCGTTCGGCCTCGTCGAGATCGGCCATCGACCGGCAGGTGCTGGTGTTGATCCGCGGCTCGACATCGTTGGCGCGCAGGAAAGGCACCAGCTCGCGGTTCGATACGGCGAAGAAGAACTCGGCGTCGCCGCCGTCATTGTCCGCCCCGAAGCTGTTCACCCCGACCACCCGGCCGCACGGATCGAGCAGCGGGCCGCCCGAATTTCCGCGCGCGATGGGGGCGGTGTGCAGGATGGTGTCGAATTGGCGGCTGGGCCGCGCACCCGATATGAACCCACGGCTCTTGACCGGGGGCTGGCTGCGGAAGATGTCGCTGATATCGAGCCCCTGCGCACGATCGACATTCATCGGATAGCCGACGCTGGTAACCTCGCCGCTGTCGGGCGGCATCCCGCCGGCCAGCGCCAGCGGGGGCAGGCGCAGGTCCCCGGTGATGCGGATAAGTGCCAGATCGTTGCGCGCCAGCACCGCGATGATCCGGCCATAGACCGCTTCGCCGCCGCCGGTCGGGACGATGCCGATCTGCATTCCCTCGTCACGCAGTGCGTCGCGCACCACATGCGCATTGGTGACCACCGTATCGCCAGTGACCGCGAAGCCGGTGCCATGGCTGATCGGGAACAGTTCGCCGTCGCGCTCGCCCACGATCACCACCCGCACCACGCCGCGCGCGGCCGCGTCGATATCCGCGGGTTCGGCCTGGGCAGGCACGGACGCCAGCAGCGGCGCGAGCAGCGCAAGCAGCGCGGCGATACGGGTGAAAAAGCGGGCCATTGCGGCGCCTTGTGACGATCATTCGCTTTGACCGCAAGGCGCGGGATGCCAGCGCAATTCGGTGCGGGCACAAGCGTTGCCCTTGCGCTATGAAGGGCACTGCGATGATCGACGACGATACAGCCTGGGCCGCCTTGGAGCGGCGCGACCGCACCTTCGACGGACGCTTCGTCACCGGCGTGCTGACCACCGGCATCTATTGCCGTCCGTCCTGTGCCGCGCGGCACCCGCGCCGCAGCAACGTGCGTTTCTTCGCCGATGGTACAGCGGCGCGCGCGGCGGGATTGCGCGCCTGCAAGAGGTGCCTGCCCGACGATGTCGGCCGCGACGAGGCGGCGGTGCTGGCGGCGATCGACGAGATCCGCCAGGCCGAAGATGCGCCCTCGCTCGCCGCGCTGGCGCAGCTGACCGGCTATTCGCCCGCGCATTTCCAGCGGGTGTTCAAACGCGCGATCGGTCTTTCGCCTGCCGCCTATGCCCGCGCCTTGCGCGAGGATCGCGCGCGCGATGCGCTGTCGGGCGGCGACAGCGTGACCGGCGCGATCTACGAGGCGGGTTATGGCTCGGCCTCGCGCTTTTACGAGAATACGAAAGGACGGCTGGGCATGGCGGCAAGCGCATGGGCGAATGGCGGGGCGGGAGTGACAATCCACTGGGCGGTGGTCGACACCACGATGGGGCGGATGCTGGTGGCGGCGACCGACAAGGGTGTGTGCCGCCTGTCCTTCGGCGAAGACGACAGCGAATTGCGCCAGCGCTTCCCCAAGGCCGATCTGGTCGAAGGCGGCGCGGCGTTCGGCAAACTGCTCGCCGACGTCGTCGCCAGTGTCGAGGCGCCGGGCGATTTCGCGCATATCCCGCTCGACGTGAAGGGCACCGCGTTCCAGGAAGCGTGCTGGGAAGCCTTGCGCGCGATACCGCCGGGCGAAACGCGCACCTATGCCGAAATTGCCGCGGCCGCGGGCAATCCCAAGGCAGTGCGCGCCGCGGGCAGCGCCAATGCGCGCAACAATGTCGCGGTGTTGATCCCCTGCCACCGCGTGGTGCGCAAGGGCGGCGATCTGGGCGGCTATGCCTATGGCCAGGACATCAAGCGCGAATTGCTCGAACGGGAGCGGAAATGATCCGCAGGATCGACGCATTCACCGCGCTGCCAGCCGTCCTTGTATTGCGATCCATTCGCATTAACTAGTGGCCATGAGCACCAGACCTCCCCCGCGGACGCTTACCGTCCTCTCGCGCCAGTCCCTTTCGCCCTCGATGATCCGGGTATCACTCGGTGGTCCGGGCCTGGCGGGGTTTCCGCCCGATTTCGCAGGCGGCTACGTCAAGCTCATGCTGGCCCCGGCCACCGCGGGCGGCAAGCCGGTGGTCCGCACCTATACCATCCGCCATCAGGCCGAGGATGCGATCGCGATCGATTTCGCCCTGCACGGCGGCGAGGCTGCGGGCCCGGCGACCCGCTGGGCGCTGTCGGCTACGCCCGGCGACATGATCGAGGTGGGCGGTCCGGGCCTGCCCAAGCCGCTGCCGCAGGGGCGCGATTTCTATCTCGTGGCGGGCGACATGACCGCGCTGCCGGCGATTGGGGTCAATCTCGAAGCATTGCCGGCCGATGCGCGCGGGTTCGCTGCGATCGAGATCCAGGACGAACGCGACCGGCAGGACATCGCTGCGCCCGAGGGTGTCGAGATCGCCTGGCTGGTCAATTCCGAGCCGGGGCAGCGGCCCGCGCTGCTGGTCGATGCGCTGCGCAGTGCCGCGCGGCCCGAAGGCTCGCTCGCTGCATGGGCAGCGTGCGAATTTTCCGCAATGAAGCGGCTGCGCGAATATCTGCGCGGCGAACTCGCGCTCGCGCCCGCCGATCTCTACCTTTCCAGCTATTGGAAACACGGCATGATCGAGGACGAACACAAGCTCGCCAAACAGCAGGACGCCGCCGCGCAGCCTAGCTGAATCAAACCGGGGCGGACCCAAGGCCCGCCCCGCATGATCCGAATTCGCAGCCCGATCAGAGGCCCGAGTTCATTCCGTCGACGCTCTTGCTGACGAGGATGTTGACCGCCACGCGGCGGTTCTGCGCCTTGCCCTGTTCGGTGGTGTTGTCCGCCGCCGGATCAGCCTCGGCCATGCCGGTGGGGGTCAGCATCCGGTACGGTGCCCAGTCGCATTCTTGCTGGAGGAAGTTGACCACGCGCGATGCGCGCTTTTCGCTCAGCTCCTGGTTGTATTCATAGTCGCCGGTCGAATCAGTGTAGCCGACCACCAGCAGCAGCGCGTTGTCGGTGTTCTTTGCCTGCGCCGCGGCCTGGCACAGCTCGTAGCGCGCCTGCTGGGAAAGATTGTACTTGGCCGTGTCGAAATAGACGTTGGTCGTGCCCTTGATATTGTACTGGTCGATATTGGCGACGCGGCCACGCAGCGCCTCGGTCGCGGCTTCATTGGCGGTGAAGCGCTGGTCGGTCCCGGTGTGGATCATCCGCGCGGTTTCGAGATGCTTGCTCTTGAGCGCGACCTTGGTGGCGATCAGCCCGCGATTGGCCCATTCGACCGTCTCGACTTCGACCGGCAGCCCATTGAGCAGGTCGGCGGCCGAAAGCTGGTCCTTGTCGAGACCCAGGAAACCACCGCTGCTGCGGATTTCGGTTGCGGGGCTGAGCGCGATTACGGTGCGCGTGCCATCGGCGCTGGTTACCTGCACCTTGTCGCCGTCGCGCGCCGAAATGACGCCTTCGAATTCGGGACCTTCGGGCATGCCCGACAGGTCGCTGGGCGTCGTGCCGACAACGGTCATAGGTTCGCCGCCGCTATTCGCGCCGCCCTGGGGCTCAAGCTCCTGCGCCTGCGCACCAGCAGTGACGGGCAAGACGAGCGCGGCGAGCGCTGCGACTGTCTTCGAACTCTTGGACAAGGCAATCATATTCATACTCCTTCAATTCGAACCGACACGGGCCGTCGAGCGGGTGTGGAATGCCGCTTTCTCCCCAATTGCGCCTGTGCGGTCAATCAGCCCCCTTCATTCGGTAACGGCTTGGTCGAGCGGCGCGGGGCCGCAGGCGGGGGCTGGTGTTGCCCGCAGCCTGTCTCGCAAATGAACCGAGACGCGCAAACCTTTTGCCAAGCCGGTGGGCGGGGCAGGAAGTGCGATGAACCGACGCTTACCCGTTCCGCGCCCAGCCGGCGCGCGCCGGTTCGAGCCGGTCGAGGAAGGCCTCGGCGCTGTCGAGATAGTCGCGCTGGCGCTCCTCGCCCATCCGGTCCCAGGTGGCGTAGATGCGCCCGATCCGGTGGTTCTGCTCCAGCCGCGCGCGGTGCCGGTCCATGAAATGCCAGTACAGCGGATTGAACGGGCAGGCGCCTTTGCCGGTCTTCTTGCTGGGGGAATAGGTGCAGCCCGCGCAGTAATTGCTCATCTTGTTAATGTAATTGCCGCTCGCCGCATAGGGCTTGGACGCCAGCTTCCCGCCATCGGCATAGAGGATCATTGCCGCCACATTGGGCAATTCGACCCATTCATAGGCATCGGCATAGACCACGAGGTACCAGTCCTGCACCTCGCGCGGGTTCACTCCAGCGAGCAATGCGAAATTGCCGAGTACCATCAGCCGCTGGATATGGTGCGCATGCGCATTGTCGCGGGTCGAGCGGATGCAGTCGGCGAGGCAGGCCATGTCGGTTTCGCCGGTCCAGTAGAACTCGGGCAGGCCGCGCTGCGCGTTGAGCGCATTGGCCTCCTGCAGATGCGGCATCTGGTGCCAGTAGAAGCCGCGCACATATTCGCGCCAGCCGATGATCTGGCGGATGAATCCTTCGACGCTGTTGAGTGGCGCGCGCCCCTCGCGATAGGCTTCCTCCGCGCGGCGGCACAGCTCGAGCGGGTCGAGCAGGCCGAGATTGATGCTGGTCGAAAGCATCGAATGGAACAGATCGTCCTCGCCCGCGATCATGGCGTCCTGATAGGGGCCGAAGCATTCTATCCGCTCGGCGAAAAAGGCATCGGCGGCCTCTTCTGCCTGCTCGCGCGTGACCGGCCAGCCGAATGTGTCGAGCGATCCGAAATGGTCGCCGAACCGCGCATCGACCAGCTCGATGACCTCCTGCGTCACGGCGTCAGGTTCGAACTTGGGGCGTTCCGGGGCGGCGAGCCCCTCCTTGGGCGGCTTGCGGTTCTCGCTATCGTAATTCCACGCGCCGCCTTCGGGCTTGCCGTCCTCGGCCATGAGCAGCCCGGTCTTGCGCCGCATCTCGCGGTAGAAGAACTCCATCCGCAATTCCTTGCGGTCCTGCGCCCAGTCGTCGAACTCGGCCTGGGTGCAGATGAAGCGGTCGTCGCGCAGGATTTCTATTTCGCATGCGAACTTGTCCGCCCATTGCTCCATGTCCTGCCGCACGCGCCATTCGCCCGCCTCGACCACGCTGACCAGCCGCGGGCCGTGCCGTTCGATCGCGCGTGCGACCTCGCCGGTGAAGCTCCCTGCATTGTCCGGATTGCCAAGTTCGGTATAGTCGACGCTCCAGCCCGCATCGCGCAATTCCTCGGCGAAATGGCGCATGGCGGAAAAGATCAGCGCGATCTTCTGCTTGTGGTGGCGGACATAGGTCGCCTCGTCCCACACCTCCATCATCAGGATGACGGTATCGTCCTTGGTGCGCCCGCGCAGGCTGGCAAGGTCGCGGGTCAGCTGGTCGCCGAGGATGGGCACGAGGACGGGGCCGGGCATGGTTATTCCAATGCCCGGCTCCCGCGATGGTGCCTTACAGCTTGGCGATTTCCTGCTTCGCCGCATTCATGCCCTGTTCGATGGCCTCGGGACCGAAGCCAGCCTTCTCGACGCGGACGAAATGCAGATCGTCCACCCCGATGAAGCCGAAGAAGGTGGTCAGCAGGCTTTCCTGGTTCTCGGCCAGCTGGTCGGTCGAATATTCGCCGCCGCGTGCCGAGGCGACCACGACCTTGCGGCCGCCTGCCAGCCCTTCGGGTCCGTTCGCGCCATATTTGAACGTCACGCCGGGCACGCCGAGCCGGTCGAGCCATGCCTTGAGCTGGCTGGGAATGGTGAAATTGTACATCGGCGCGCCGACGATCACCACGTCGCTGGCGAGAAATTCGTCGAGCACCGCGCGCTGTTCGGGATAGGCTGCGGCAACCGCTTCCTCATGCGTTTCGGGCGGGGTGCGGATCGCGCTGGTGGTGATCGGGTCGATATGCGGCAACGGTTCGGCCACGAGATCGCGCGTGACCACCTTGGCCTCGGGATGCTTGGCAGTGAAATGGGCGAGCAGTTCGTCGGTCAGCTTGCGGCTGATCGACTGGTCGCCGGTGGTCGAGCTGTCGATACGAAGGATTTGCATAGGGGGAACTCCATAGTTACTGTTGATAACCTGGAGGCCATATGGAAACTGTACCCCACCCCGCGCAAGAAGGCACTTCGTTGTCCGATAGGGACACGGGTGTTCCCCTTGAGGTTCATAATGCGCCGCAATGCACCGCGGTGAACGACATCCTCGCGCGTGTCGGCGACAAATGGTCGGTCCGCGTGGTGATGGGGCTGGCCGACGGGTCGCGGCGGTTCAACGAATTGCGGCGCGATATTCCGGGTATTTCGCAGCGCATGCTTACGCGCACGCTGCGCGGGCTCGAACGCGACGGGCTGGTCAGCCGCACGGTCACCCCCAGCGTGCCGCCGCGCGTCGACTATGCGCTCACCGCGCTGGGGCGCTCGCTGTGCGATCCGGTGGCGCAGCTGGGCAATTGGGCGATTGCCAATATCGGCAAGGTCGAGGCCGCGCGTGCGGTCTATGACGGCGGTCAGGACTAGGCCGAAAGGTCGAGCTTTTCGCGCAGCATGTCGAGCGCGGCGCGCAGCGCGGCGATCCGCACGCCGTCGCGGCCGATCGGCCCGAAGTGTTCTTCGCGGTGAGTCAGCGTGCCGGTGGTATCGGCGAGCGCAAAATGGACGAGGCCTTCCTCGTCATCTTCACCCCCGGGGCCAGCGAAACCGGTGATCGAAACCGCCAGCTGCGCATCCGATCGTTCAAGCGCGCCTGCCGCCATCGCTTCGGCGACCGCGCGGCTGACTGCGCCGCAATTCTCGACCATGTCACTTGCGAGACCCAGCAGATCGCATTTGGCCCCATCCGAATAGGACACCACGCCGCGGTCGAACACGTGGCTGTAACCCGGGACATCGGTGAACAGCGCAGCGAGCAAGCCGCCGGTGCAGCTTTCGGCGGTGGCCAGCTGCCAGCCGCGGTCCTTGGCGGCGGCAAGGATTCGCTCGGCCAGCCGGCAGACGTCGTCGGGAAGGGCAGCTTCGAGTTCTTCGGCCATACGGCGGCAAACGTACCGGAGAAACGCCGGGTTCCCGAACTTGCGCGGCCCACGTCTAGACGAAGCTGTAGGGGTCGATATCGACTGCCACGCGCACGCCGGGCGGGTGGTCGATCGCGGCCAACCACCGGCGGATGACCTGCTGCAATTGAACGCTGCGCCGCGCATTGATCAGGAAGCGGTAGCGATAGCGGCCGCGCAGCAAGGCCATCGGGGCGGGCGCGGGGCCGAGGATCATGCATTCGGCGACATCGGGGCGGAAGGCACCGATGCGGTTGGCCGCCTCGCGCGCCTCGGCATCGTCCTCGCTGGAAATGATGATCGAGGCCCAGCGGCCGAAGGGCGGGGCGCCCGCCTCGCGGCGCATCTCGGTTTCTACGGAGTAGAAGGCATCGCGGTCGCCCGCGGCCAGCGCGGCAATCACCGGCGCGTCGGGGTGACGGGTCTGCAGCAGCACTTCGCCCGGTTTCGAACCGCGCCCCGCGCGTCCGGCGACCTGCGCGACCTGTTGGTAGGTCCGCTCGCCCGCGCGCAGATCGCCGCCCTCGAGCCCGAGATCGGCATCGACCACGCCGACCAGTGTCAGCTCGGGGAAATGGAACCCCTTGGTTACCAATTGCGTGCCGACGATCACGTCCACCTCGCGCGCCTCGACTGCGGCGATGAATTCGGCGGCTCTGCCGGGCGAATTAAGCGTGTCCGAAGTGGCGACGAAGACACGCGCCTGCGGCAGGCGTTCGGCCACTTCGTCGGCGATGCGTTCGACCCCCGGGCCGCAGGCGACGAGGCAGTCGGGCTCGCCGCATTCGGTGCAGGACTTGGGCGCAGGGGCCTCGTGCCCGCAATGGTGGCAGGCAAGCCGGCTGGTGAAGCGGTGTTCGACCAGCCACGCGCTGCAATTGGGGCATTGGTAGCGAAAGCCGCAATTGCGGCACAGCGTCAGCGGCGCATAGCCGCGCCGGTTGAGGAACAGCAGCGATTGTTCGCCGCGTTCGAGCCGCGCCTCGATCCCGTCGACCAGCCGCTGCGCCAGCCACATCCCCTGCGGCGGCTTTTCCTCGGTCAGGTCGATCGTCTCGATCGTGGGCATTTGCGCCCCGCCGTAGCGGCTCGGCAGGTCGATCTTCGCGTAGATCCCGCTTTCGGCCATCTGCAGGCTTTCGAGCGCGGGGGTGGCGCTGGCGAGCACCACGGGCACCTGCTCGAAATGCCCGCGCATCACCGCGACGTCGCGCGCATTGTAGCGCACGCCTTCCTCCTGCTTGAAGCTGGTCTCGTGCGCTTCGTCGACCACGATCAGGCCGAGCCGTGCGAAAGGCAGGAACAGCGCCGAGCGCGCGCCGACCACCACCTGCGCGCTACCTTCGGATACGGCTCGGTAGGCGCGCCGGCGTTCGGTCGATTTGAGCGAGGAGTGCCACAGCACCGGCGGCGCGCCGAACCGCTCCTCGAAGCGGTGGAGGAAGTTTTCGGTCAGCGCGATTTCGGGCAGCAGGACCAGCACCTGCCGCCCCATCCGCAGCGCCTCGGCGACGGGTTCGAAATAGGTCTCGGTCTTGCCCGATCCGGTCACCCCGTCGAGCAGGAAGGGGGCAAACTCCGCCTTGCGCACCGCGTTGGAAAAGATGTCCGCCGCCTCGCGCTGCTGCGCGCTTAGCGCGATCTCGACGAAATCGGGCCGCGCGGGCGGATAGGGCCGGTCGCAATCGACCTCCACCGGTTCGAGTGCGCCGTGATTGACCAGCCCGCGCAGCACGCCTTCGGAAACCCCGGCGATCCCTGCCAGTTCGCGGATCGTCGCCTGCTCGCCTTCCAGCGCGCCCAATGCCGCCTCGCGCTGCGGCGTCATGCGCTCGGGCATGCCGCCGGTCAGGCGGTATTCGGTCATTGTCGCGGGACCCTTGAGCGCGCCGCCCGATGACAGCGCCATCCGCGCCACGCTGGCGAGCGAGGCGACATAATAGTCCGCGGTCCATTCGATCAGCCGCCTGAGCGCGGCGGACAGCGGCGGCACGGGCAGCACCCCGCGCAAATTGCGCAGCTTTTCCACCGGAACTTCGGTTCCTGGGAGCCGTTCAGCTTCCCAGACGATCCCGATTACCGTGCGCGGACCCAGCGGGCATTCGACCACGGAACCCGGTCCGACATCCATACCCTCGGGCACCTTGTAGTCGAGCGGGCCGAGAGCGGCATTGAGGACGAGGCAGCGCACGCGGTTCATGGCCCGGCCATATGGGCGGCCACAGGTGTGCGAAACAAGGGCAGGATACAATGAGGACCAGCGATATGACCGATATTCTCGTCAAACCCACCGGACGGCGCGGCTTCCTCGGCGGGGCCATGGCCGGGGGCGGCCTTCTTCTGCTGCCCGCCTGTTCGACGATACCCGGTATCGGCATGGTCGATGCGGTCCAGCGCATCCTGTTCCTGTCGAGCGAACGTGCTTTCGCGCGGATGCTCGAAGGGGGCGGCTTCTGGGACGAACAGGTCGCGCAGGTCGGCTTCGGCGAGCTGCTGGGCGCGCGCGGCGATGTGGTGTCGCGTATCCTCACCTCCGCCCTGTTCAAGAGCCGGCTCGAAAACGCGTTTGGCGATATCGCCTATGAAGGCGCGCAGCGCGCGGCACCGCTGGTGACCGATGCGGTGCGCACCATCGGCATCCAGAACGCGATCGACCTCGTGCGCGGCGGCCCCACTGCGGCGACCAGCTTCCTGCGCGATTCGATGGGCCGCAGCCTGGTCGAGGCGATGGTACCCGAACTGGGCGAGGCGCTGCGCGTGGCGCAGGACCCGCTGGTGGCAGAGCTGGTGCAGGGCCTCGCCGGGGTCGATCTGGCGGGCGCGGTTACGCGCTTCGCCGGCAACATCGACACCACCATCTGGCGCGAGATCGGGACCGAGGAAGCGGCGATCCGCCGCAACCCGCAGGCCACGCGCGACCCGCTGATCATCGGCGTGTTCGGCGCGGGCGCGCAGTACTAGCCGCAGGCCATATCGGGCGCTAAGGCTCTGCGGGAATCGCAATTCCCCCGGAGCCTTCGCGCATGAAATTCTTCGTCGACACCGCCGATATCGCCGACATCAGGGAAATGGCCGACACCGGCCTGCTTGACGGCGTTACCACCAACCCGTCGCTGATCGCCAAGTCGGGCCGCGCCTTCATGGAAGTGACGAAGGAAATCTGCGATATCGTGGATGGCCCGGTCAGCGCCGAAGTCGTCGCGCTCGATCACCACACGATGATGAAAGAGGCCGAAACGCTGCGCAAGATCGCGGACAATCTCTGCATCAAGGTGCCGCTGACGATCGACGGGCTCAAGACCTGCAAGAAGCTGACCGGCGATGGCACGATGGTCAATGTGACGCTGTGCTTCTCCGCCAACCAGGCGCTGCTGGCGGCCAAGGCGGGCGCGACCTTCGTTTCGCCCTTCGTCGGGCGGCATGATGACAACGGCTTCGACGGCATGGCGCTGATCCGCGATATCCGCCTGATTTACGACAACTATCCCAATTTCTCGACCGAGATCCTCGTCGCCTCGATCCGCAATCCGGTGCATGTGCTCGAAAGCGCGCGCATCGGTGCCGATGTCGCGACCATGCCCGCGTCCGTGATCAAGGGCCTGTTCAAGCATGTCCTGACCGAAAAGGGCATCGAAGGCTTCCTCAAGGACTGGGACAAGACGGGCCAGTCGATCCCCACCGCATAAGTGAGCGAACAGACTCCTCTCGACCGCTTCAAGCAGGCGCTGACCGGCGCCAGCCGCGCGCTCGCGCATGAAGCGGAAGTCGAGGTGGCGTGGAGTGCGGATGCGCCGACCCAGTCGGGCAAGAACTTCCGCGTCCCCCTGCCCGGCCGCAATCTTCCCCGCGAGCAGGCGATCGAAGCGCGCGGCTTCGCTGACAGTTTCGCGCTGCGGCTCCGGCATCACAGCGAAGCGCTGCATGGCAAGGGCGCGCCGCCCGAACCGATCGCGCGCGCCTGTTACGACGCGATCGAACAGGTCCGCTACGAAGCGATCGGCTCGACGCGCTATGCCGGCATTCGCGGCAATCTCGACGCGGCGGTCGAGATGCGTACCGCGTCCGATCCGATCGTTCGCGCCGAAGCGGCGGGCGATGTCCCGCTGCCCACCGCGCTGTCGCTGATGCTGCGCGAGGCGCTGACCGGCGAAGCGGTGCCCGAACGTGCCCGCGCGGCGGTTGATCTGGTGCGCGAGGATATCCTCGCCAAGATCGGCACCGACATGGACGGGCTGGCCGATGTGCTCGACGACCAGCGCGCCTTCCAGAACCTGACGCTCGACATCCTGCGCGATCTCGACCTGACGCTGCCCGAAACCCCCGAACCGACCGATGCCGAGGATGGCGAGGACGAGGAGGGCGAGAACCCCGAGGACCAAGACGAAACCGACGAGGAAGACGAGGGCGGGGCCGAACCCGATGCCGCCGATGCCCGTTCGGAAGTCACCGACGGCGAGGCCGAGGGCGACGCCGACCAGGACGTCGAGGGCGAACAGGAAATGTCCGATGGCGATCCGTCGGACGATGGCGAGGAAGGCATGCAGCCCGTCCGCCCCAATCGCCCGTGGACCGACTTTCCCGAAGGCTTCGACTACAAGGCCTATACCCAGAAATTCGACGAGGAGATCGAAGCCGCCGAGCTGTGCGACAATGAAGAGCTCGACCGGCTGCGCACCTATCTCGACAGCCAGCTGGCGGGCCTGCAGGGCGTGGTCACGCGGCTGGCCAACCGGCTGCAGCGCCGCCTCATGGCGCAACAGAGCCGCAGCTGGGATTTCGACCAGGAAGAAGGCATGCTCGATGCCGCGCGGCTGACCCGCGTGGTGGTCAGCCCCGGCCATGCGCTCAGCTACAAGATCGAACGCGATACCGAGTTCAAGGACACGGTCGTCACGCTGCTGATCGACAATTCGGGCAGCATGCGCGGGCGGCCGATCTCGATCGCCGCGATCAGCGCCGATATCCTCGCGCGCACGCTCGAACGCTGCGGCGTGAAGACCGAGATCCTCGGTTTCACCACCCGCGCGTGGAAGGGCGGGCAGAGCCGCGAGATGTGGCTCTCCGACGGGCGCCCCGCGAACCCCGGACGCCTCAACGATCTGCGCCACATCCTCTACAAAAAGGCCGACGAGCCGTGGCGCCGCGCGCGCCGCAATCTCGGCCTGATGATGCGCGAGGGGTTGCTCAAGGAAAACATCGACGGCGAGGCGCTGATGTGGGCGCACGACCGCCTGCTGCGCCGCCCCGAGGACCGCCGCATCCTGATGGTCATCTCCGACGGCGCGCCGGTCGACGACAGCTCGCTGTCGGTCAACCCGGCGGGCTTCCTCGAAAGCCATCTGCGCAAGGTGATCGACTGGATCGAGAACCAGTCGCCCGTGCAACTCGCCGCGATCGGCATCGGCCACGACGTCACGCGCTATTACAAGCGTTCGGTCACGATCATGGACGTCGAGCAACTCGGTGGAACGATCATCGAGCAATTGGCCGATCTGTTCGAGATCGAGAAATAGGACACGCCTGTTCGCGCATCGTCATCCCGCGCAGGCGGGGATCCTGCTACTGTGAAGCTGGCGAGGAAGTGAGCGGGACCCCCGCCTTCGCGGGGGCGACGGGCCGAGGGGGCAAGTTAGAGCCGCAAATTGGGGCGCCTGCTTGCAGGCGAGGAGGAGAGACAAGCTACAATGAACGTTACCGAAGCCGTCCAAACGCGCCGTTCCGTCCGTGCTTTCACCGATCAGCCGGTCGAGCGCGAAACGCTCGCCCGTATCCTCGAGAAGGCGCAGCGCAGCCCCTCGGGCGGCAACACGCAGCCGTGGCACGGGATCGTCCTGACCGGCGAGCCAATGCAGGCGCTGTTCGACCGCGTCGCGCAGGATTTGCCCAAGGGGCGCGCGGCGTTTGCACCCGAATACAATGTCTATCCGCCCGAACTCGACGGAGCGTACGAACAGCGCCGCCGCGGGGTGGGCGAGGACATGTACGGCGCGCTCGAAATCTCCCGCGAGGAGAAAGGCAAGCGGCTGATGTGGTTCGCCAACAATTTCCGCGCGTTCGGGGCGCCGGTGCTGATGCTGGTCCACACGCCCAAGTACATGGGCCCGCCGCAGTGGAGCGATATCGGCATGTGGCTGCAGACCGTGGGCCTGCTCGCGCGCGAGGAGGGGCTCGACACCTGCTTTCAGGAAGCCTGGGCCGTCTATGCGCCGCAGATCCGCGAAATGGTCGATATCCCCGAGGATCACACCTTCTTCTGCGGCGTCGCGATCGGCTACCGCGACGAGGAAGCCGCGGTGAACAATTTCGCCGTGAAGCGCGCCGGGATCGAGGAAAGCGTGCGCTGGGAAGGGTGGTAGCTCCCTGCCCAGCAGTCATTGCGAGCCGCAAGGCGAAGCAATCCATCACCCGACACTAGCGAAATACACCAGGTCGGAAGATGGATTGCCACGTCGCCTCCGGCTCCTCGCATTGACTGCTTGTTGACCGCCCCCCGCCTCCGCGCCATTGCGCTTCGCATGACCCAAACGCCGCTCAAGCTGTTCAACTCGCTCACCCGCGAGTTGGAGGAATTCACCCCCGTCCACGAGGGCGAAGCGCGCGTCTATTCCTGCGGGCCGACGGTCTACAACTACCCCCATATCGGCAACATGCGCGCCTATGTCTTCGCCGACGTGCTCGGCCGCACGCTGAGCTGGAAGGGCTACGATCTCACCCACATCATCAACATCACCGATGTCGGCCATCTGACCGACGATGGCGATGCGGGCGAGGACAAGATGGAGAAGATGGCTGCCGCCAAGGCGCAGTCGATCTGGGACATCGCGAAGCACTATACCGAGGCCTTCTGGGCCGATGTGAAAGCGCTCAACATCCGCGAGCCGGCCAAGTGGTCGGTGGCGACCGATTACATCGACGAGATGATCGACTTCGCGAAGGGCATTGCCGACCGGCATTGCTACGAGCTCGACAGCGGGCTCTATTTCGATGTCTCGACCGTGGCCGATTACGGCCGCCTCGCACGAGCGGTGACGGAGGAAGGCGAGGGCCGGATCGACACCGTCGCGGGCAAGCGCAACGCCGCCGATTTCGCGATCTGGCGCAAGACCCCGGCCGGCGAGACGCGGCAGATGGAGTGGGACAGCCCGTGGGGCAAGGGCGCCCCCGGCTGGCATCTCGAATGCTCGGTCATGGGCGAGAAGCTGCTCGGCTTTCCCTTCGACATCCACACCGGCGGGATCGACCACCGCGAGATCCACCATCCCAACGAGATCGCGCAGAACCAGGCCTTCTGCGGCTGCGGCGGATTGTCGGAAGCGACCAGTTCGGGCGCGAAGATCTGGATGCACAACAACTTCCTCGTCGAGCGCAGCGGCAAGATGAGCAAGTCGTCGGGCGAATTCCTCCGGCTGCAATTATTGATGGACCGGGGCTACCACCCGCTCGCCTACCGGATGATGTGCCTGCAGGCGCATTACCGCAGCGAGCTGGAGTTCTCGTGGGAGGGCCTCGGCGCCGCGCTGACGCGGTTGAAGCGGATCGTGATGGCGATCGGACCACTGAAGGATGCCGCCTCGGGCACCCCCGACCATCCCAAGTTCGCCCCGATGCGCGAAAAGTTCGCCGCCGCCTTGGCCGATGATCTCAACACGCCGATCGCGCTGGTTGCGCTGGAAGAGGCGCTCGCGGTCAAGAAGGTCGATGCCGGAATCAAGCGCGCGGTCATCGCGGAAATGGACGCGGTGCTCGGGCTGGGCCTGTTCGACCTGTCCCGCGCCGACTTGCGGCTGCGGCCGGAGGGCGCGACCATCACCGAAGAGGAAATCGAGGCCGAACTGATCCGCCGCAGGCAGGCGCGCATGGCGAAAGATTTCGCCACTTCGGATGCGATCCGTGAAAGCCTTGGGGAAAAGGGTGTCGAGGTAATGGACGGCGACCCGCTGGGTTGGGATTGGAAGCTCTGACGATGGCCGACGCGCAGACCCTTCTCTGGCAACATCTCAAGGACGCGCCCCAGGGCCTTTCCTTCGTGCGCGATCACGATGCCGAAGGCTTCACCCTGCCGTTCTATTGCGCCGATGCGCATCTGGCGATCGAGGTCGATGATGATCCGTTCCGTCACAGGGAAGACGGCGCGCGCGAACGCTGGCAGGAACGCCACCGCGTCGACATCATGCAGGTTCCACCCAGCCATGTGCAGCGCAATGCCAGCGAAGTGGCCGAGGCGATCCTCGACATCGCCGCGCGGCGCAAGGAACGGTTTGCGAAATAATCCCTGAACGGCAATGGAGGTTTCGAGGGAGAAATCGATGACCAAAGCCGTCCTGTCCGCCATGATCCGCCCGCTGGTCGAACCGCGCCTGCCCGAATGGGTCGAGCCACTGTGGTTTGCCAGCAAGGAACAGGCGCTCGAATTCGCACCGCAGGCGGAAATCGGCTGGTTCGACCTCAACGAGAAGGAGCCGATGGTTGAGATCGCCACCGCTGCCACGCAGCTCAAGTGGATGAACTCGATCTATGCCGGGCTCGATTTCATGCCGCTCGACCTGCTCGCCGAACGCGGCGTGGTGGTCACCAATGGCGTCGGCATCAATGCGATCACCATCGCCGAATATGTCGTCATGCTGATGCTCGCGCATGCCAAGGGCTACCGCGAAGTGGTGCGCGCGCAGGACCGCCACGAATGGCTGCTCGACAGCCCGGGCAAGCGCGAGCTGGCGGGCGAGCGCGTGCTGTTGCTGGGCATGGGCGCGATCGGATCGCTCATCAAGACGCGGCTCGAAGCCTTCGACATGAAGGTGGTGCCCGTGCGCCGCTCGGGCGCCGATGGCGCGCTCAAGCCGGGCGAATGGCGCGGGCGGCTGGGCGAATTCGACTGGGTGGTGCTGGCGGTCCCCTCGACCCCCGAAACGCGCAATATGATCGGCGCGGTGGAACTGGCCGCGATGCGGCCCAACGGCGTCCTGGTGAACATCGCGCGCGGGGATGTGGTCGACCAGCCGGCACTGGTCGAAGCGCTTCGGGACAACAAGATCGAGGGCGCGCTGCTCGACGTCACCGATCCCGAACCGCTGCCCGAGGATCATCCGCTATGGGGCCTCGACAATGCGCAGGTCACCATGCACCTGTCGGGCCGCGCGCAGACCAAGATGTTCCAGCGCAGCGCCGACCGCTTCATCGAAAACCTCGAACGCTGGCACCGCGGCGAAGCGGTGCAGCCGCAGCTCGATCTCGATCTGGGCTATTGACGGAACGCACCGCCCGCCCGGGCGGTTGAAGGGTCAGACCCACCCCCGGTCCCTCCCGCCCGCGGGAGGGTGGAGATGCCGATGTCCACGCTGAAGGATACCTACCCGCTCTATCTCAACAACAAGGCCGCGCAGCCGAACACCGATCTGGCGGTAACCGACAAGTTCACCGGCGA